>OGPY01001119.1_pt1 | contig 21384 bp, 19 predicted proteins | sample 1553121 | NCBI WGS metagenome assembly OGPY01 (sample SAMEA2580004, study PRJEB22360) | human gut metagenome
GGTGCAGCCACCAGTAAAGAATTGGAACTTGGAAACTACATTGTACAGGAGACAACAGCTCCGGTCGGATATGTTCTGGACACAACGGAGCATAATGTGACGCTGGATGACAGCCATACAACCGTAAATGTAGCGGTACAGAACCTGAAAAATGCCATTGTCCTGCAGAAAGTCAGCAAAGGCGATGGTGCTGTCATGGAGGGCGTTACATTCCATATCTGGAATGATGACAAGAGCTATGATAAGACACAGAAAACAGATGGTAATGGTCGAATCACCATTGATGGTGTGAAAGATGGAACCTGGCATTATCAGGAGACAGCTACGCTGGATGGCTACGTTTTAGATAACGTAGAAAAGACATTCACAGTTTCCGGCGGAAAAGTCAATGGACAGCAGAACCTGACGATCACTGTGGAAAATGATTACACAAAACTTGATCTGGCGAAGGTAGATTCCAGCATCGATGAAAATATTTCCGGAGCAAAATTATCTCTGCTGGACGCCAATGGAAAGTTGGTGGAAAGTTGGACATCTGGAAGCACACCGCACCGGATCGAGAAACTGAAACCGGGTAAATATACTTTACGCGAGGATGAAGCTCCGGCGAATTATAAGATTGCTGATCCAATCACTTTCACACTTGAAAGTAAGGCGGATGTGCAGACAATTAAAATGGAAGACCTGCGATATGCAGATTTAACCATCGTAAAAAGAATTAAAGCAAGCGATATCACTTGGGCGCACGGAAACCCAACCTTTATCTTTACCGTCAAGGGAAAGGATATTAATGGAAAGGATCGGACGTTCCAGGATTATGTAGTGTTCACAGAGTCTTATGTATCATCGCATACTGACAGCCAGGGATATGTGGAACTTTCAGTTACTTGGGATAAGATCCCGGTTGGAGAGGACTATACCGTTTCTGAGCAGAGGGTTATGCGATACTTCCTCAAGAATGTAACCGGAACCGATAACGTGAAGGTTACGAAGTTGAAAGAACCATCAAAAGATCTTTCACCGGATGAAACATTTTCGGTACACGCAAACTTAATAACTAAGCCGAGCGGTACAAAGATCACATTCGAGAATGAGAAATATGATTGGGGTACAACAAGCCATACGACTTCTGTTAAGAACGTCATTCCTTTGCAGTAAAAACCAAAAACCGAAACGACGGAGGAACTTACGCAGCATAATCCCGTGTCAATGATTGACACGGGATTATGCTGAAATAAACACAGGAGAGAGGTGACGCAAATGCGCAAGGCAATAGGGTGTCTCCTGCTGGCAGTAATGTGTCTTTTAGGGTCCCTATACCTACCGAGAATTCTGCAAGAAATTCAAACGGATCAGGATCAGCAAAACCTGATCAGCGGATATGTGCGGAATCCGGATACTACAACATCAGAAGAAACAGATGGGATAGACAATTCGGATGAACCGGCATTAGAAAATAATCCTTATGTAGAGCGGAGTATTGACTTTCCAAATCTGCAGCAGATTAATCCAGAAATTTTTGCATGGATAACAGTTCCGGGAACACCGATTGATTATCCGGTTGCTTTAGGGGAAGATAATAATTACTATCTGTACCATAGCGTGACTGGAGAAAGCAATATTCTGGGAGCTATTTTCGCGGCAGCGGGAACCGATCTCTCGGAAAGCCATATAATTTTATATGGTCATAACATGGCATCTGGAAAAATGTTCGGAAGCCTGAAGCAGTATCATGATAAGGATTTTCGGAATACATATCCTTATGTTTATGTGTACACACCAGAAATTACCTATACCTGCGCGATCTATAGTGTTTACAGTACACGATACGATAGTGATGTATTTACGCTTGGATATCAGGAAAACAGTGAAGAATGGAAACAATGGATTGCGGAAACAGTCGAGAATGCAGAATATGACTGCGGGATTGCTCCGGCCGGAAACGAAAAAGTATTCACACTTTCTACCTGCGTAGGAGATGGTTCCAGCCCTTACCGGCTGGTTGTGCACGCCGTTGCGGTTGCACAGAAAGAGGTAGCTCATGAAGAAGAAGCGACTTAAAGCCCGGGTAAAAACCAGGCTTATGTTGATCCTGGCCTTTCTGCTGTTCTGCGGAATGGGGGTTACGCTCTGGGCCGGGAAACGAGCGGAAAAGGCCGTGTCAATCATTGACACGGATTCAAACAGTAAACTATCGGTGTCAATGACGGGCACGGATTCTACGAATGAAAAGTCTGCATCTATTTCTACCACGGATATTTCAAAAGAGAATGAAGTTCCAGAAAAAGAGGAAGATTTTGAAAAGCACGAATCGGTGTCAATGATTAACACAGACTCAAACATTCACACATCACAAAATGGTGCCAACACAGATTCTACTAAAAAAGAAGCTGAGTTGGATTCAAATGAGATTTTAGAAGACAAAGAATCAGACAGAAATGCTGATTCCCCAACAAAAGAAATGGTTATACATGCCGAGCCGGTTGATACGGCGGATGTTACCCATTTCTATTTTTTTGCCATTTTTTTCATAGGTAGTGGAAGTGTCTTGGCAATTCTTATTAAAAAACAAGTTGCAAGTGGGAAAATTATGGGGTCTCAGACCCGTAGAAAGGACATGTAGTCATGGAAGATAGAACAACACAGAGTAGTAGTCTTGCTGAAAAAATGAATCAGCTCTATGCGGAGCGTGAAGAACAGTATCAACGTCGTGAAAAACTTTTCGATAAACGTAGTGCGCAGTTACAGTCATTATCGGATTCTTTGGAAAAGAAAAAAAATGCTCTGGATGAAAAAGATGCCGCATTGAATGGAAGAGAAGCCGAATTAAATCAGATTCAGGATGCCTTAACAGAAAAATTAAACGAGCTTGAAAAAAAGGAAGCTGGGCTTAAGGAATGGGAGCAAAAAACGCGAGATGATCTGGAAGAAGCAAAACAGGCACAAATTAAAGAATTGCTTGAGAAAAAGCTCGCGCAGGAACATGACTTGATGAAAAGACAGCAGGAACTGCAGATTGAAAAGTTGCAGGCACAGAATCTCAGCACTGAATTAAAGGCTGAACGTGAAAATATCAATGCAATGCGCGATAATTTCACGTTTTTCCCGGATCAGGTATTAACCTCGAAAAAAGAGGAAGAGTATAAGAATCAGATTGAAGAGCTGAACAGGTTGCTGGAACAGAATGCAGCCATGCAGACATCCTGGGATCAGGAACGGGAAAGCATGACTGGCCAGATTACTCAGTTGACATCGGATTTGGAATCAAAGGACGCAGCGTTACAGTCTATGCAGAAAAAGTTAGATGACAAGGCTGCAGATCACGGCGAAGATGAAGAACAGAAGAAACGTAATGGTGAGCTGCAGGTTAAGGTAATCGAACTGGCTGGCAAAAACAAAGCACTTCAGAAGCAGGTTGATGACTTGGAAGAGGAACTTGAAAATTTAGAGACAGAAAAGCCAACAGTACATGCAGAACTTAGTGCAGAAGAACTTGAAAACTATTTGCATGAACTTCCTGAGTTTGAGAATGTTTCAACCAGTCATAACACAGATGGCGTTATTGTCAATGCTGAGTACAGTGATAAGAAATATCATTTCCGATTCGATCAGATTCCATGCTTTGACGTCAGTGTTCCGCGCCAGGAAACAAGAGAGCTGAAAAAAACTATCTATGCTATGAATACCAAATATTCAGAATACAAATTTTCCTATGATGATTATGCGAAAGCCATTGTTGTAACAGGATGGTATCGACCAGATACATCTGCAGAATTGCTGGTCGAAAATGCGGTAGAAGCAGCAAGAAAATTCATCGAGTAGAAAAGGAGAGATCATATGGGAAACATAAAAGCGTTTTTCGGAAATCCTTACTATTTGATGACAACCGTGCTTGCGATCGCAGCGTTTGGTTTTGCAGCAAGCGCCATCATCAGTTTGATACAGGAACGTCACCAAAAGAAAGAAGCAGATAGGTTAAATGATCCGGAAAAACAAACAGATTCTGAAGCGCTTGAAAAGAAACTCGGTGTAGATTCTAGGAAACTGCGCAAATTTTTACGTGGCAATGAAAAAAAATCGAATTTAAAGCCGCAGGAAACCACAGAACGATCAGTTGAGGAGAATGAAATTCATTCAGAAATCACGGAAAAGTCTGAGAAAGTTGAAACATCACCCGTGTCAATGATTGACACGGAGCCGGAAGAGTTAAAACCGGCGGATGTAGCGGAATTTCAGAGCCGTATGATAGAACATTTTCGCCAGAAAGATACACTGCAGCGATCGCTCATAGAGCTATTGGACATTTATGAATCTGGTCCTATCTATAATCGGATTTCCGAAGCACTTGCTTACAGCAAGACTAGCCGATACCGCGATTTTGAAACAACGCTGGATATTTTGTTTGCTGGAATGAATGCAGAAACTTTGAAAGCAGATCTTCTGCGAATGGAGATTTTACGCTACCGGCGGCTGCCTTATCATACCGCGGAGAAAAGTAGCACTATGCTGGATTAAGGAGGGCAGAACATGAATATATTAAAAATTCAAGGAATCTGCACTTGTGATCCAAAGTTCCAACATGAAAAAAACAGATTCGGACAATATATGCCAGTATGCCGGTATATTTTGGCAGTACAGCGGCCAAAGAGCCGCACAGCAGATTACATATACTGTGTTGCATTTGGCGAAAGGGCAATCACAGCTCACGAAGAAATAAAAGCTGGAACAGAAGTTTTTGTGCAAGGTCATTTACATACAGAATCCAGAAACGATGATTCTACAAATCAGAAAAATTATTATGTTATGGCCACAGTTGACTATCAAAAAATCATCGAAAAAGTTGAATTATGCGGCCCGGAACTGAATGAGACTCCGCCACAATTCCCACACTTGGAAAATGACAAAATAAATAATGGAGGTAAATAGAATGCCTGTACAGTATATTATTCCGATCATTGTAGTGGTCGGCTGCATCATCGCGTTTCTGATTGGAAGATTTCACAAGCACAATGACGATGAGGATTAAACCGTAGTCAAGATAGATTTTTCTCGACACGGGTAAATTTAACAAATGCAAAGAACCCGTGTCACTGGTTTGACATGGGTTCTTTGCATGGAAAGAGGTACAAAATGAAAAAAACACTTGTTGAATCCTTAAAAAAGAATGTAAAAAAATATGCAAATTATGCAGCCATGTTTGGTATTCTGATGCTTATGAGCGGTCAGCCGGTACTTGCGACAGATGCCACAGGTGCAATCACAGGCAAATTTCAGAGTTTATTTGACTTGATTGGCGTTATTTGCCAGGCTGCAGGTGGAGTTATCTTGTTATGGAACGCTTTTGAGATCGGAACCTCCATGCAGAGCCAGGAAGGAAGTGGAGCTATGACAAGATCCTTAAAAGCAATCGGTGGTGCATTAATCATGTTAGTTGCACCAACACTTGCAACTGCTTTAAAAGCATAAAAACTGGAAAGAGGAGGGAAATATTCCCTCCTCTCTTTTTGGAGAATGAAAAAAATATGTTGGATACGATAAAAGAAATTTTCAATACTTTATTTTCTGCTTACAATGGTACAGCGTTATTTAGGGTGGGATGCTGGATCTGGAATATTTTAATTGGATATGCATGGGATATGCTACAGACCGATCCGAGAGAACTGGCAGATCAGGCGTTATGGAATGAAGCGTATCGAATTTTTCAGTTGATGCAGATTCTGGGTGCTTCTTTGATAAATATTTTTTTCCTAATCAATTTTTGCAAAGAAACGTCAGACATCAAACATAGCATGACTTTGGAAAGCAGTATCCAGTCTTTTATAAAGCTGGTTATTGTAGATGGAATATTTTTAAACTTAAGTAATTTATTAATAAAAATAGTAGAAATTGAACAGGATTTACTTGGAATTGTTGCTCCTGCAGGTGCAGATTCCATAAAGTTAAAAATAGATTCTTTGGATGACTGGGAGTTTAAAATTGAAAAAGCTATTTTGGGTAATATATTTGGTTTATTCTTTTTAATTATTTGCATTGGTGGTGCAATTATAGTTTTGTGGACAGTGCACCGGATTTTCTTGAAAATATTTTTTTACCTCGCAGTTGCACCATTGGCACTTTCAACCTATGCTGGCCCGCAAGGAATTAGTCATTCCGGATCTAGTTGGGTTCGGACATTCTTATGCGCAATATTCGAACTTGCTGGGATGATTTTAATGCTGCGATTAGGAACCATATTAATTAATGCGGCAGGTCTATTTCCGAATCCGTCGGATGATATATTGGGATCTGTTTTGGGAATGCAAGGGTGGCAAGGTCTACAGTGTATTTTAAGTGTATTTATTATAACTGGTTCAGTAACTAGTGCTGATGCCATGATTCGTAGGGCATTTGGCTTTTAAGGAAAGCAGGAGAACAGATAATATGGTAAATATGAATGATGATTTTGGCTCATACAAAGACACCATTTGGAAAGGACTTACTGCAAAAGAACTTGGCGTTGTAATGATAGCGGTATTCTGCTGCGGGGGAGTCAGCGTTGTTTTGTACTTTATGTTGCAATGGAATTTATATGTGTCATTTTTGGTTGGAACTGCAATAGCTGCCGCTATTATTTACAGCCAGGTATGGAAATCGAAAAGTGGCCTTTCAGCTTTAGAATTTTACCGAGCAAGAAAATATCGCAAAGCTACGGCAAAGCTGATATGGAAATGCGAGGAATACAATCAGGCAAAAAAAAAATATTTAAATAATAAAAAGAACGAAAAATAGTAGCCAGGATTTAATCCTGGCTACTATTTTTATAAAAGATTGGAAAGGATGGAACGGAACAAATGGGATTTTTTTCAAATGAAGAATTTGTTCGGTATAAAAAATGTACGCAACCGGTTTATCAGACACCAGCGAGTGTACAGCAAATGTTAGATGTTTCGGCAGTACATGAAAACGGGATTTTTGAGATAGAACGGAATAACGGATCAGGAACTAGAAAGAGAAAATTCGATCGTGTTTATAGTTTTTCTGATCTGAATTATGCTGATCAGGATCGGCAGCGTAAGGATGGCATCTGTTTTCAGCTACGCAAATTCTTGAATTCCATGGATACGGACTTTAAGATAACGGTTCAGTGCGAACCTCGAGACGTTAACAAATTTCGAAGATCATTACTGCAGGATGAAGAAAAAAGTGCTTATCCAGAGCTTGCACGTTATAATAACGAAATGATCCAAAGTTCCCTTTCCAAAGGTCAAGAAAACGTAAGGAAACAGCGTTATTTAACCGTAAGCACACGATGCAAGAGCATCGAAGAAGCGGAAGGATGGTTTGATACGTTTGAGCATACGGCGCTTCCTATTTTTCACGCAATGGGATCGGAGATGGTTCCACTTGATGCTGTTCAAAGGTTCCAATGCATTCGGAACTATTTTTTTGCGGATGACGGCGAAGAGAGCTTTATCCTTCCATTTGAAGAAATGGTACAGGCCGGAAGAGATTTCAAAAATTCTATTGTTCCACATTCCCTTCATAATCATAAAAGTTATATGGAATACGACGAAGAATGTATGCGGATTCTGTATGCAGCAGAGTTACCAACTCGCTTGAATGAAGAGCGTCTGATCTTTGAATTAACAGATTTTCCATTTTACACTTGCCTTACATTGGATACAGCGTGCATTCCGCGTGAAGTGCTGCGAGGTAAGATCAGCAATTCCAATTTTTACAACGAAGCTGCGATTGGTCAGGAAATTCAAGCCAATGCCAACATGGGTAACTTCTACAGCGAGCCATCGTATCTCAAGAAGAAAAAACAGGCTGATCTGAAGAAATATATGAACCAGATAGAAGAAGACGATGAAAATGGTTTCTACGTTGGGATTCTTATTGCAGTCCGCGGTGCAGATAAGGCTGAGTTAGATGCCAATACCGCAGAAGTTAGACGAATCTGTAAGAAACATTCTATTCAAATCGTTTCGTACTATGATCAGCAGATTCAGGCACTTAATACATTACTTCCCATTGGTGCGCGGCGTGTCAATAACATGAGAGCAGTCTTAACAAGTTCTTATTTGGCATTCCAGCCTTTCTATTCATGGGATTTAATTCAGCCAGGCGGAACTTGGTACGGAGTCAATAAAAAGACGAAAAATCCAATTATCGGTGATAGAAAGACCCTTAAAAACAGCAATGGAGTTATTTTTGGCCACACGGGTTCTGGAAAATCTATGTTACTTAAGATCACAGAAATCGGACAGACGCTGATCAATAGCACAGATGATATCTTCTTGCTTGATCCGCAGAATGAAATGAAGGGAATTACGCAACGTTTTAACGGGCAATATTTTGATTTGTCCGATCCGGATTTGCGTCTAAATCCATTGGAAATTCCGGATGCATTGTTGAAGAAAAATGCATCCGGACGAGAGGAATTTATTCTTTCACAGTTACAGTATATGGAAGCGTTTCTATACAGTATTATGACCGGTATCCGTCCAAATGGCATTCATAAATCTTTAATTTATCGATGTGTGGAAGAATTATACCAAAAAGTTTTCTCTGCCAAAAAGCCGGAATCACCAATACTTTCTGACTTGGAAGCAATTTTTCAGAAGCAAGGAGAGCCAGAAGCCAGAGATTTGTACGGTTCATTGGAAGCATATACGAAGCACAGCTTTTTGACACTGGAAGGCCAGAGTACATTATCTACCAGTAGCCGTTTCGTGGCATTCGGCATGAAAAATATTCCAGAGCTTATGTGGGAACCATTAATGATCACAATCATGCACGTACTAACCCAACGATTTTCCTATAATGTGGATCAGCAGCGTGCCACACATTTTATCGTTGATGAAGCGCAGTATGTCTGCCGTCATGAGACAAGCTGTAATGAGCTGGAAAAAGCATATCTGACATATCGAAAATTAGGCGGTATTTGTACAATATGTCTGCAAAATGTTTCAGCCGCAACCGCTAACCGAAAGATTATGGAGATTGTTTCCAACTCTGATTTTAAGGTGCTGTTGGATCAGGCAGGAGATGATCGAAATGAATTACTGCAAATCATGGATCTTTCGCAGAAGGAATTTGATGCATTATCCGATCCAACCCCAGGTCAGTGTTTGATCGTGTGGGGTGGTCATATCCTGCAGTGTGATTCTACAATTAGCCGTGATAATCCACTATATCACTTTTACAGTACAAACTTCCATGAAGCTGCGGCAGCAAAAAGAAATGTATTTTATCCTCCTGAAGAAAAAGTTTCACTGACAGAATCCGTGTCAATGATTGACACGGATTCTGTTGTGTCATCGCCCGTAACAACTGCAGAGGTTGAGCTTTTACATGGAGATGTAGAAGAAACTTTGAGTGAACAGGAACATTTGATGTTTCAGAAGGTTAAGGATGCGGATGAATGCGATGAATGGCTGGATTGTTATGGGGCTGGAATATTGTGCAATATGACACATAAAGAAGCTGACGTAATCTTAGAATCGCTTTGTAGAAAAGGATATATTGAAAAAATACAAGGCTGCTATCATATACCTGAGAAGTAAAAGGAACGGTGTCATATGGAGAAACAAGATGTAAAACGAATGCAAATAGTACGGTATCTAAAACCAACGCGAACTACTAAAAAACGTTCGACTACATATAATACTCCTGTTAGGCATGATTCAGAAAATTATCAACAAAGGGAGATTGAAAATAATCCTGAACTGTTTCCGAAAGAATGTCCTGGGTTTTCCGACCTGGATTCAACATTGAAGATAAGTCTACAGCAGGAAAGGACAAGCGAAAAATATACGGAACCGGAACGTCAGGAATTTTACCGCCGCGTCGGAGAAAACTTTCCACAGGAAGACCAATTAGGGCCAGTTTATACTGATCAACCTCAAACGGAGCCGCAAATCTCTTATCATGAACAAGATATGCAGAACATGCGTTTATTTGCACAAAGGTATATTCTGCAGAAAGAAAGGGAGAACTTTGCGGATCAAACGCAGGTTCAAGTCATATCTGGAAATATAGAACGTCCTCAAACAACCAGTGAACTGACGGGGATATACAAGAATGAAATGAAAGAAGCACCATCGATTTCTCAAGTTTCCAGGCGAACTGAGACTTCAGAAGTGCTATTTTCGGAATATACGGAAACCGCAATGCCAGACATTTTGAAAAGAGATTCATTTTCCATGCAAGAATCTTATCATCGGAATATAGAGGATGATTTTGTACCGAAAAATGAATCAAACGCTACAGTTTGGAACGCTTCATCACCAAAGATAAAGAATTTTTCTCCGGAAGTTTCCTTAATGTACGAGGAACAAGTGCCGACATATACATCAGAATACACAACCGCAGAAGAACAGACTTCTTTACAGGAACAACGGATGAAAAATCTTCGTCTGTTTGCCCAGAAATATGCGAAGCAAAAAGCAGCAAATCAAATAGCATCTGTACATTTAGAGCATCAAGGATCCAATTCGATACAAATGGGATTGCCTTTTGATATAAACTCAGGAGTCCAGGAAAACTTTCCAGCACAGGAACAGCAGGAGCAACGTGCGGCAGAAAATCAGGCGGAGCAACAGCGTCAAGAAATCTTGCGGCAGAATGATATCTATCAACAAACAATGTATCATCATTCTGAAGAAGAGTTGTTTCCAGAATCGGAGAAATCATCGGTATATTCTGACATTGCTTTTCGAGAAAAACAAAATTCCACATTATCCGCCCGAAAGTATGCCAATGCCGTTATTGACAGCACTATTTCAGTGGGTGCTAATGTAATTGCTTCGAAATCTGAAACGAAGCTGCCGGAAGATGCGCAAGACACATCATTTTCTGAAAATGATGATAGTCTGGAACACTTCAAAAAAGCTGCAAAGGCAAAAAAATTTCAAATGGCCAGCAAAAAGAATGCGGATTCAACAGATCTTAGACAGAGGCTTAATGCAACTTCAACAGAACAGATTTTATCATCTGACATAGCAAGTAAGCAAGATACAGCAATGCCATCAATATCTGGTGATGATATTCTTGAATCATGGGAAAAAGGATCAGATGTTTCGATAGATGCTAAAGAAAGAAGTAGAAGAGCTGCGCAAGCAGCTTTTTTTGATAAAGAAGATGTAGAAAAATCTTCTTTATCGAAAGTTGATTTGAGAGACAGATCTACTTCAAATCCAGATCTTTCAGAGAAAAATTCAGATGTTACTAAAACCACAGATGAATTACAGGATTCTGAAAAAATACAGTCACTGCAGATTCGAAGGTTACGTATATTTTTATACCATGGTAAACATGAACCTAAAATATCCACACCATCAGATGCGCCGATAGCAAAAGGCATGGAAAGCACAAGCATTGTGCTTTCCATGCCTGTGCTTTCTAAAAAGACTTCGGATGCTCCTGAATCGCATGAGGTTGATCTAAATTCTGAATCCAAAAGCAACATAAACAGTGTTATACAGGAAAAGCAGCCAAACGTTGGAAAGAAGTCTTCTGATTCTAGAGCAGAAGATAAATCGGACTTACCGAGTAAAGATAATAAAATGATGCTTCACAAACGGAACTATGAAGATGATTGGAGTATTGACGAGGAGGCATCCAGCGAAAAGAAAAAATCTAAGCCGCAAGAAAAAAAGAAAAAACAGTCCAACAAAAAAAAAGATTCTCAGAATCAAGAAGACAAAAAGAAAGATTCTCAAGAAGCTGCTTCTGAGAAACAAGCAAAAAATAGGAAAGCAGCGGAAAAGCATGGAAAAATTGTAACTGCTGTGAAATGGTTACAAAAAGGAAAGAAAGCCAAAAATTCAATTCAAATATTTCAGGATACAGATGAACAAGAAGAGAAGCAGAAACGAATTAGCGAACAGCAGAAACTGCTTTTAAAAGGTGGAACAAAAACTTCCCTTCAAGTTTTTAAAATATTGATTCAGCTTTTTTTCGGGTTACTTCCGGTGCTTTTCTTTGGTGCTATTTTTTCGCTTTTGTTCATTGTTATTATTACACAAAATCAAAGTGCATCGTCTGAATACGATGGAGCCTGTTATCTTGCAGCAAAATATGAATCCGGCGGAAACCCAGATCAAACTGGTGGAGATGCTGGAAACGCTTGCGGTGAGTTTCAATTCGATAACCGCTATGAGTTAGGACCGTTTGTTCGTTGGTGCTATGAGAAAGATTCTTTGACGTATGCTGCTTTCGAGCCATATATCGGGATGACAACACAACTTAAAGACAACACCAGCTTTTATGCTGCTTGGCATTCAATCTGTGCTGCAAATAAGGTTGCCTTTGAAGCAGCGCAGTGTGAATATGTTTATACGCAGACGCTGCAGCCTCTTCTTACTTCACTCACGCAACATTATGGCTTTGATTTCAACAATGCATCGGATGCCTTAAAAGGCTGTGTGTTATCCTTTGGAAACCGCGACGGAAAATATGTTCAAAGTCTTACCCGATATTTCGATGGCACAACAGCGAGTTCTACCGAAAAGGAAATTATCGAGCGGGCTTATGATGCTATGATTGCTCGACGACCGAGTATCTCACGGTGGAGTTATGAAAAAGCGGATTGTCTTGCGCAGCTTGCCGGAACTTTGGACATCTATGCCCCGTCTGAAAATGGAGCTGGTGGAATTGATTGGTCATGGAAAAAATCTAATCAAACCAGTGCATCCGGAAACGCGGCTGTTCAGGCAGCTCTTAACGCTGTAGGAAGTGGATATTCACAAACAAGGCGAGATGATCCGGGATGGTACGATTGTTCCTCACTGGTATACAGAAGCTATGCCGCAGCTGGAATAACATATCTTAACGGCAAATGCGCTGCAGAGCAGGCACAGTATCTTGTCAGCCATAATATGACAGTAAGCTATAGCGAATTGCAGCCAGGCGATTTGATATTTTATTCTTATGAGGTTAATGGACGATATAGAAATATCTCTCATGTGGCAATCTACGTTGGCGATGGTGTTATGGTTCATGCGGCAAATGAATCGAGAGGTGTTGTAAAACAAGCGCTGTCGCAATCCAATCTATCACCGCAGCTATACTGCAGACCACAATAGTGTAACAAGATGGGAGTGTATACATGACTATAAAAAGGGTGGCAATTGAGAAAAAACAGGAATTTATTTTATATGACAAAGATGATCGGAAACTTATTACGATAGATGCATTGTCTGAAAACTACGATAAAGTCCAAACGACCTTAAAGGATCATGGAAAAATACACTAGAAAGGGACGTATATGGAAAAGTATGATTACATATCAGAACTTGCTGAAAATACAATCTTCTAAATATGGATCAGAAAGAATCCGATACACTTGCCCTTGAAGTTGATGAGACAGAAGATTCCGCACTGAATCATACGGAAATCAAAAATGATGCAACAGAAGCCGATCTTGCTATTGTTCCAGCCGAATGCAGCCATAAAAAAGCAGTTAAGAAGAAGCCAAAACTTCTATAATCTATTTTTGATGTACGATAAAATGATAACTCGAAAGGAAATATTTAAATGGAACAGATAGAAAAAGATATTCTACATGTGAAAGCCGGAGCGTTGCTGCAACTCGGAATGCAAATGGGTGCTGAACTGCAGCTTACTAAGGAGAAAGACAGAGATCAAGTCATGATGCAACTGTTGGCTATGCAGCGTCTGGTGCAGATGAAGGGATATTCTCTCGATTTTGCCTTTGATCATTTTGGTTACGAAGAGTGTAAACGTTCAACATATAAAAAAGCAGTAGAGATTTTGAGTGATGTCCGAAGTTAAATAGACCGAATCATTTACCGTGTCAATTATTGACACGGTAAATGATATTGCTTTTCAAAAGCTATAACTTTTTGATTTTATAAAAATCACTCTCTGAGTTACTAAAAATATGCTATAATAGAAAGGGATAATATGGGAGACAAATTAGACGAACAGACATCTGAGCAAAACGTATACGATGATGTATTTAAATCTCTTATTTCAAAGTGTCCGCAGTTGTTAATACCTGTCATCAATGAGGTATTTAAGACAGATTATACCATGCAGGATCAGGTCATTGAATTACGAGAAGAGCAACATTTTACAGACATTAATCAAAAACGCCAAAAGCAGATCGTGGATTCTTATATTCAGATTCGAGAAAATCGATATCATCTGGAATGCCAAAGCTGGCCAGATCGTACAATGATTTTTCGAATGATGAATTATGATTTTCAAGCTGCACTGGAAAATCGTGAAACTTTAGAGCGCGGGCATGTAAAAATAAAATATCCGGAGTCCGTAGTATTCTATTTAAGGCATGGTCACCAAACACCGGATCAAATGACTGTAGAAATTGAGTTTCCTAAAGGTGAAAAAATAGATCTTACAATACCTTGTGTCAAAGTAGACCGCTATGGTGAAGATGAGATTATTCAAAAAAATCTTCTGTTTTTCACCCCTTTTTACATTATGCGCTATGAAAATCAATTGGCTCAGATCGAAAATGACCCTATTCTGTCAGAAAAATTATATAGAGAGTACGAAAAATTAACACAGACCATTGTTCAAAAGGAAGCCAGTGGCGAAATGCCTCTTGGATATATTGGTCAGATAGAAGAATTTAATAATTTGATTATTAACCACGTAGCCAAAAATCATGACACACTCAGAAGGGAGTTGGTACAGATGGGAGGAAGTATTTTACGTACACGAACCGATGATTTAATTGATCTCGGTGTTGCACAAGGTATTGACCGAGGTGTTGATCAGGAGCGACTTCGAAATATTCAAAAATATATGGAAAAGAAAATGATCTCTTTCGATGAAGCATACGATTATTTAAAAGATACATTTGATTTCCCTGAAAGCCAGAGAGAATCGTATCGCCAAAAATTAGCAGACATCAAAGAAGCACCTAAACCAAAGGCAAATAAAAAAACAATAAAAGCGATGCGCCGTTAATATCGTTTGAATTTAATATTAAAACTACTATATGCAAAAAAGACATGACCTTTTATGATAGTCATGTCTTTTTTGATTGGGAGGAATCACCATGAGAAGAAATCAGAAACTATCACGTAAGAAGATCATGCTTGGCTCTATAGCTGCTGTTTTGGCTGTAGCAACTGTCTGCGGGGTTGTTGTTGCTGTGCATCACAAAACTCCAAATTCTGGTACTGGACAGTCCATCACACTTGAGCAGTCCGACTATGACCAAAAGAAAAATGATGCAATCCAACAGATTCAGAACACTGTAAAAACACTGTCAGAGAGCCAGCAACAAAAAGTAAGTGCCTACGTAGAACAGAATATCCAAAATATCCAAAAAGCAGAAACAGAACGAACCATTGAAGCTACCTTACAGGAAACTCTTGATTATTTGGAGAGTGTAAGTCTTGATGAGAAGGAAGAGCAACGCAAAGAAACGCAAAATACTTCTGAATCTTCCAATGATACAGAATCCTCTTCCAGTGTTGTTAGTAAAGCAACAGAAGAGGAAAAATATCGCGTCCTGGGTGAAGATTACACTTATGATAATGACGATTATATTCCGGTCATTAACCAGAGCAACTGGGCAGCCATGTCAGATGAGCAAAGAGAAGAGTGGTTAAGCAAATGTACGCCGGTGAAAGAGGATACTGCTCATTCTATAACCGCAATCTGCGGCAATGCATATGACACAAGCAACAATCAGAGCTGGTTTCTCCCTTGTCGCCTGCACAGTTGGTTGGCCGAGAACAATCTGGATGCAACAGAAGCTGAATATCTCGCTTATGGAACCTACAAAGAGAGTAAGGAAACGTTCTATCTTACCCTGAATGATGCCAACAATACAGTTGTTCTTGTTACATACAGCAAAAATCTGCGAGATTTTAGTTTTGAGTTTGCTGGTATGAGTGCATCGGAAATCATTGAAATGAAAAAAACTACTACTGATACATCCGACCAGGAATCATCTGCAGATCAGGAAGCGGGAGACGCAGCACTCTCTGAATCTGCCATGAAAGAGATGGAGAATAATGCAGAAACAAATTAGTGATGAAAAAAGAAGCGGTATATACGTTTTGGCTGTTGATGACTATTTATACAAAGTCGGAACACTCAAAGGAAATTGGATTTTCTTACCACAGGATGAACAAAAACTTTTGAAATATGACGATCGTTATGTGATCGTCAACTATGATTTAAGTCCTGCCGGAAATTGCTGGAAACAAGCCTGGCTTTTGCAACAAATTCAAGAGAACCGGCAGGAGATTCGGCACTTAAACCGTCTTTTGCAAGAAAGCAAGCTTAAATATATATCACATTGATGAGGAGGAAAGTTTTTATGGATCTTGATAAATTAATTCAAAATTATGAAGATATCATCGAAATGTCAAAACAAACAACGGCGGATCTCGAAAAGACTTTAGCATTGTTAAAAGCTCAGAAATTAAATCAGGAAAAAGAACTTTCATTAAATGTTACAGAGTCCATTGCTTATGAAGCTCCGCGTGTACAGGAGCAACGAGATCTTACATTGCAAAATGGATATAACAAAAAAGACGCATCTCCTGCAAAACGCCCATTGAAACGTCCGCGGAAAACTATGAGCAAAATCTGATCCCCTAGAGAGGTACAACAAATGTCAGAAAAAACAGAACATTCACGAAAAAACTGGGATTTTTCACAAAGTCTTCGAGCTATCTTGGAAAAACATACTCTCGAGCTATCTGACGAAGAATTAGAATAACGCAGCCTATCCATTCGAGATAACATTCCGGAAAATACCATTAAAGAATGGCTTCAACTTCCGCTATCTTGTATGCGATGGAACGTACGATTCGGAGACTGCAGAAAACTGCAAAACAACTTCATCTGCAGCTTTCAGAAACAAATCCAAAAATGAAACCAAACTATCTTTATTTATGAAATGAGGTGTAAAAAAAGTATGGCACAGGAACATGACGAAACTTATGAAGATCGAAAAAAAAATTGGAATCTTTCCGGCAGTCTGGAAAATATTATTCACCGGTATATTCATCAAATTACGAACGCCGAACTAAAAGAAATTAACTTGGAAATGCAAGCTGGTATGTTGGAATCAGAGATCAAAGCAGGAATTAAACTTCCATTAGTGGAAATGCGACAGCGTAGAGAAACCTTTCTGCTTCAAAAAGAAAAATCCTTCTCAGAACCCGTGATTACAATTCTCAAAAGCGACACAGCAGATTTGCCAGCCGGAAGTAAACTTTCTCTATTGGATGCCGATGATTTATTGCTTCGTCGTAATCCTGGTTCCGTAGAATATCAGATCCAATTTTTGTTGCGCGGCAAAGAAAAAGTCCAGAATGCTGTTATTGACTTATCAAAACTAAGCGGTACGGGAATTTTTGCTGATTCTATTGTTGGTGATGCTTCATTCGCCCCCAGTTCGGTCGATTATCTTAAAAAGCATCGAGATCTTTCTATTTTGGAACGCGCAGCAAAAAGGGTTTTGCGTGTCAATAAAAAAAGCGATATGAGAGCATATGCCAATGCACTCCTTTCCTACGTGCAAGAGGCTCGTAACTGTTTAAATTTGGGTCAAAATCTTCCTAAACGTCCATCAAGAAAAGACTTCACAGAAAAAAGTACCATTAAATATTCTGAATCTGAAATAGTAAATACAGCGGATTCTGCAGATACCACAACTCCGGAGTCCAAAGAGGTGCAGCCACAGGAAGCGTATTCTGAATCAAATATGATCTCTTTCGATGAGCCGCAAGTTACAATATTACAAAGTACCGTACCACAGATTCCGGCCGGTGCCAAAATGTCCCTGGCAGATACAGAACTCATGTTTAAAGGGCAGACATCAGGTTATGTAGCGTATCAGATAGATTATACCCTCGTGCAAGACAATTTTTACCATGGATCTTATCATGGTAAAGTTAATTTTGATCGAACGCATGATAAGTCTCTTACTGCACAGATTAGAGCCGCTGCATTGGCCGGACCGGCAGAAATGTCTCCACAAGATTTTAGCAAATTAACCCCTGAGTCCATGAAAAAATATCAAGTTCAAATGAACTGGATTATTGATAATTTTGTTCCTTATTTACAGAACCATCAAAATCTATCAGTTATTCGTTCACAAGCTGACAATATTTTGCTGAACCCCAATCGTGAATCTTGGGAAACTCCATATGCTAAAGAGCTTCTTTCCTATGTAGAAGAGGCTCAGGAATGCTTAAATAAGGGGGAATCTCTTCCCGAGTTACCAGCCAAAGAACATTTTCAGCTCGCAGAACAGCCCTTGGAAAATCCAATTAGCCCTATACATGCAGACTCACAACCGGCACAGAATGTAAAAACTCCTGCAGAGCCAGTGGAAAAACCATCCAAAGTACCTGTTACAATCAACGAGAAATTACTGGCATCTCCCCCACATGACGGAAAGATTCTTAGTCAAATTCCTGCAAGTAAGAAATACGTTGAACTTGAGTTTCTTTCCTCTCTTGAGAATGGAAAAACTTTTCTTGCAACCATTGACCCGGATAAAGAATATCCACTTTGGGTAAAAGAAAATGATGAATGGAAACCGGCAGGTTCTCGATTTGGAGATATTCTTTCTTATTCCTACGGAAATGTAAAAGCGGCCGCCCAAAAAGAGTTTGAGCGTTTAAGAAATCAAGATTCTGCTGAAGTGCAGGACTCAACTCACCAGCTTAATGCTCCTACGGTTGAAAGTCCCGAAGCCGAGCATCTGCAGAAAAAAGCTGCAGATCTCCTTGATATTTCACAACCACTGGTTGATCAAGAAGCTTTTCAAGAAGTGTTTCAAGCGTTGCAACAAAATGAGATGCCACAAGCCGCTGATATGTTGCATTTTTTGGCATCCCATTTAGATGAAGTTCAGGAACATTATCGTTCCATGCAAGAAGAATTTCGGCGGATAAAACCACAAATTGCTGATATTGACAAAAAACTCTTTACTGACTCAGTTTGTGTTAGTGAAGCTCAATCTGAGTTGGATCGTGGCGAAAGATTTGTCCAGACTACCAAAAATCGCTTGGCTAATCAGGTTATGAATACACGAGACAACATGATGTCAAGCAAAAAATCCGCTCTGATCTCTCTGGCCGAAAGCATCCGCGTTCCAGAAACGTTAGAAATGCTGCAAAACTGTATGCAGCGTGCTGAAAAATCCCTTGATAATGTTTTCTATCGTCTGAATGATACCAGGCACGCTATCCATGACGTAGCTCTTGGTGTCAAAAATATCGGTCGATCTTTAAGCGGAAAAGAATTGTTAACTTATAAACCATGGGATATGGAAAATGGAGCAATCGCCTCTATACAGAGAAAAATTTATGCTATGGAGCGTGGTCTTAATCACTTACAAAAGCAGACAAAAACACTGCAGGATCAAATGCGACCACCGAGAAATAAGGTTAGAAAGCAGCTAAGTAACACTAAAAAGGGACGTCCCACTACCATTAACATATAGTAAGACTCACCTTAACAAAAAATATAGAAAGATTCCAAAAAACAATTTTTCACTTTTACTAATTTATAAGGAGGATTTTTATGGCAATGGAAGATGCCGGTGGAACCGGCGATCTGGCCCTTATGATCAATACAGAAATGATCATCTTAAAAGGAGCTGTAAAAGCCAGTACATACGCAGGAAAAACCATTGGAAAAGGTATGATAGCTCCCTTACGACTTATCCAGTATATTATGAAATTACGGAAGGAACAGCGAATTTCCGAATCAGATTTCAAGGATTTTACGCAGTTCATGAAGGACTGTGATGGGGATTATATTATCGCCAATTTACCAACACGTGATCCAGAACGTTTAGATGAATTTATGGATTCCATGACAGAAGTTGGAATAACATATTGTATGCTTCCAGATCTTGATATCCAGGATTCTTGCTGTCAGATTGCTATACGCGGAAAAGACGTTGCAAAATGGCAATCGTTATATGAATCTTATGTAACCAGCGAACTTGATCTTGGTGGCCCGCTCGATTTTGAAGAACTGAAAGCACTTACGTCCGGGAACTATAAGATTAAGAATCTGGCACTTGGAGACAGCTCCGAAGATAATGAGCAACTGCAAAAGTTTCTGGACATGCTTGATGAGCGTAAAGTCAATTATGCAGTTCTTCCTGATCTGAAATATGGTGATAATCATATTCAATTGGCAGTAGCCAATCAATCTTTGCCACAATTTAGTTCAGCAATAGAAGCTTATCTGCAGGAATTTCCTTCTGCCGTTGAACATCTGGAAGAAGATCTAACAGATCGACAATACTATGATTCCGGTCGTATGTCTGAAAATGACTATTTTAATACCGCCACAGAAGATCTTAAAGAAACGATGCATCCTGAAAAATGGAAAGCAGGAAAGGACAGAAGCTCAGATTCTTTTGAGGAAGCCCTGGTCGGAAAAGAACTTAGTCGGTATGAAACCCTCAAAGCTCGACCAGGGTTGACCGAAAGATATGTTCCTGCAGAAAAAATAGTTGCAAAGCAGGGCGATGAAATAGCTTTGCAGGTTGGAAATAACGAATATGTCCGGATTCAAGAAGCATTATCTATTGACAACGGACGTGGATGTATCATTTTTCTTGATCCCGAAAAAGATTATGCTTCTTATCATCCCGACGAAAATAATACCATAAGAACTCCAACAGGTAATATATCTGGGAAGCAATTATCCCGCTATACAGAAAAAGCTGGTCGAGATATTGTACAACGCCTTGATTATATACCATACGATGAACCGAATGCAGCGCCGGTTTCTTTTACGTCTGAAGATTCGAAACGACTTGTTCGTGATATTGACTCTCCAACCGTAGAAACTCCACAGTTAGAGTCCCCATCACAGGAGCTACCAGTAGACGTTTTGGCCGCTGAAACACCGGTGACTTTTCCGGCACAATTTCTATACTCAAATCAATTAGACACTCAGGTCATCGCTCGTATCCCCGGAACCCAGAAATACGTTCAGTTAGATTTTGTTTCTACGCTTCATGAAGGGAAAACTATATTGGCTGCCATTGATCCACAAAAAGAATATACCATTCTCAAAACAGAAAAGCTGCAGCAACTCATTCATGGCGGTATTACAATTGACCCCCAAAAAGAATATACTGTTCTAACAGACACAGAAAATGGTCTAAAAGCTACAGAAAAGGTAACAGGTGATGAACTTCTAACTTATTATGCCAAAGTACGTCCAGATGCTCAAAAGCAATTTGATCGTATTGTTAATCATTCTGGGCCTCAAGAAAGTTCAAAAAAGAGGAAAAAGCCACCACTTCCTAGAAAGGATAAGACAATGAAATTATAATTTTTCCGGTATCTTACGTTTCAAATAGCAGAAAGGAAAATAACTATGATCAAAAAGAAAAAAATACCTATTGGA
>OGPY01001124.1_pt1 | contig 21317 bp, 23 predicted proteins | sample 1553121 | NCBI WGS metagenome assembly OGPY01 (sample SAMEA2580004, study PRJEB22360) | human gut metagenome
GCATGGCGCAGTTTGAGCGGGGCGCGGCCCCAGCCGCTCCCAGCCAGTGGAAGTGACCGGCAAAAAAGACCTCTCCTCCGCGCCGGTCCTGCGCAGACTGGCGGAAGGGGAAGGATAAGGCAAAATGAAAAATGCCCCCGCGGCAGGAGGGAACTGCCGCAGAAACGGGACTTTTTTATGATTGTGCGATACTTGAAATGGGGATGATAGAATGCCAGAAGAAGTCAAAAACAATGCTGCAGAACAGGCAGCCCAGGCGCAAAAGCAGCCGGTGCCCATGCCCACTTCTTATGAAGCACTGCGCCATGATCTGATCGCCAGCGGCCGTGCCTATGATTTTGACATGATTGACCGTGCTTATCAGCTGGCCAGCGCGGCGCATGCCACCCAGTTCCGCCGCAGCGGCGAACCGTATATCTGCCACCCAATCAGCGTGGCACAGCTGCTGGTGGAACTTGGCATGGATAGCGAAAGCGTTGCCGCAGCCCTGATGCACGATGTGGCCGAGGATACCCCCGTGACCATTGACGAGATCCGCCAGAAGTTTGGCAGCGAGGTTGCCCTGCTGGTGGATGGTGTTACCAAGCTGACCCAGATCAAGTTCTCGAATGTCGAGGACCGCAAAGCGGAAAACCTGCGCAAAATGCTGCTTGCCATGAGCCAGGATGTCCGCGTGATGATCATAAAGCTGTGTGACCGCCTGCACAATATGCGTACCGGCGATGCCTGGCCGGAGCAGAAACGCCGCGATAAAGCCCTGGAAACCATGGAGGTTTATGCCCCCATTGCCCACCGCCTTGGCATTTCCAACATCAAGGAGGAGCTGGAGGACCGCAGCCTGCAATACCTGGATCCTGTGGGCTATAACATGATCCGCTCCCTGCTGAACAAGCATGGGGATGACTTCCTCAACGATATCTGCGCCACCATCCAGGAACACCTGGAACAGAACGGCATCCACGGAGCAACCATCCGCCACCGTGTCAAGAGCATCTACGGCATTTACCGCAAGATGTATATGCAGAACAAGGACTTTGAGGAGATTTATGATATTTATGCTGTCCGCATCATTATTGATACGGTGGCGGAATGTTATACCGCGCTGGGCCTGATCCATGATATGTACCACCCGCTGCCCAACCGCTTCAAGGATTATATCTCCACCCCCAAACCCAACGGCTACCAGAGCCTGCACACCACCGTGATTGGCCGCGAAGCCATCCCCTTTGAGGTGCAGATCCGTACCCGCGAGATGGACCGCAACGCGGAATACGGCATTGCTGCCCACTGGAAGTATAAGGCCGGCATTACCGCCGCCAGCAGTGATAGGCTGGACGAACGCCTGGCTTGGGTGCGCCAGCTGTTGGAAAGCCAGCGTTCCAGCATTGATGCCACCGACCTGCTCAGCGATATCAAGTCTGACCTGCTGCCGGAAGAAGTGTTTGCCTTTACCCCACGCGGCGATGTGATCAACCTGCCGGCCGGCGCAACCGTCATCGACTTTGCTTACGCCATCCATTCCGCCGTGGGAAACCGGATGATCGGCGCCAAGGTAAACAACCGCATTGTGCCCATTGACCATCAGGTCGTTACCGGCGAAATCATTGAAATCATCACCGGCCCGGAAAACCGTGGCCCCTCCCGCGACTGGCTGAACATTGTAAAAACCAGCGAAGCAAAGAACAAGATCCGCAACTGGTTCAAGAAAGAGCGCCGGGACGAAAACATTGCCGAGGGCAAGGATGCCTTTGAAAAAGAGCTGCGCCGCAACCTGATGGTGATCCCGCCGGAGCAGTATGACGAGTTCATGTCCAACCTGGCGCGCCGCAACCACTGTAACTCGGTGGATGAAATGTATGCGGCCATCGGCTATGGCGGTTTGCAGCTGGCGCGCATCCTGCCCAAGCTGAAGGAAGAGTACACCCGCCTGAAAGCAACGGAACCCAAGCCGCTGCCCACGGTGGATATCAAGCGTGTTCATTCTTCGGACGGCGTTGTGGTGGAAGGCATTGACAACTGCCCCATCAAGTTTGCCAAGTGTTGTTCGCCGCTGCCGGGGGATGACATCATCGGTTTTGTCACCCGTGGGTTTGGGGTGTCCATCCACAAGCGGGACTGCGCCAATGTGCAGCAGAGTATGAAGGACCCGGAAAATGCCGCCCGCTGGGTGAAATCCTATTGGGCGGATGATGCCAAAGAGGACTACAAGGCAACGCTGGAGCTGGACTGCATGGACCGCGCCAACCTGCTTTCGGACGTTGCGCTGGCGCTGGGCGATATGCGTGTGCCGATCTATTCACTTTCCGCCCGCGCGGCAGACCAGGGCCGCGCACGCATGTCCCTGACGGTGGGCATTATGAACACCGTGCACCTGAACAATGTTGTGGCACGCCTGAAAAAAGTCAAAGACGTTTTGACGGTTACCCGCAACTAAAACTTTTATACGGGGGACTTTTTAATCCTTTTTTGCAAAAAAAGGAACCGAAAAAACTCTAATATAGCAGACATAAAAAATAAGAAATAAAATAGAAAGTGTGCAGAAACCCCGTGGGAACGCATATTGCGCGCCCGCTGCCTGGGGTTAAATCAAAATTGACCTATCACTGCACAACCCATAAAACACATGAATCAAAACACAAAACGGCGGTGGCTGGCGGCGCTTTTGGGCGCCGACCGCGAGCGCATCATCGCCACCTGCTGCTACACCGGCCTCATGACCGACACCGGCCGCTTCCAGCACGGCAACACCGACGCTGCCGCGTTCAGGGGGGCGTGCGAAATGGTCGCCGCCGGCGCGCGGCCCGGGGATATCGCCCGGGAGTTCTATCAGAACCGCAGTCTCGCCTCTATCGAGCTGGAGGGGCGCACGGTGGGCCATATGAGCCTGTCCGGCGACGGCGAGGCGGTGCTCTCGTGGCTCTCGCTCGCCGATTTCGCCGAGTGCGGGGCCGTGAAGGCCGATGCCGAGCCCATGATCGATCTTTTGCGCTCCCTGCGCGGTGTGCGCGTTGCCTGCATGCTGCGGGAGCAGGAGGGCGAGGTGCGCGACTACTACCGCCGCAAGTTCCGCTATGTGCTCATCGACGAGTATCAGGACACGAACCGGCTGCAATACCTTTTGATGAAGCAGCTCGTGGGGGAGAAGGGAAACATCTGCGTCGTCGGCGACGATGACCAGAGCATCTACAAGTTCCGCGGTGCGGATATCACAAACATCCTGAATTTTGAAAAGGAGTACAAGGGCTGCCGCACGATCCGCTTGGAGCAGAACTACCGCTCGACGCAGAACATCCTCGACGCGGCGAATGCGGTCATTAAGAATAACACGGGCCGCAAGGGCAAGACCCTCTGGACCGATGCGGGTGCGGGCGATAGGGTGCTCATCAAGACCGTCTTCAACGAGCAGGACGAGGCGAACTTTGTCGTCAGCAGCATTATGATGGACTACAACCGCGGGCGGAACTGGAAGGAAAATGCCATTTTGTACCGCATGAACGCACAGTCGAACGCGCTCGAATACGCGTTCAAGCGCAACGGCGTGCCGTATCAGGTCGTCGGCGGGACAAAGTTCTTCGAACGCGCGGAGGTCAAGGACATGCTCGCGTACCTCGCGGTCATCAACAACCCGAGCGATGACTTGAGGCTTCGCCGCATTATCAACGATCCGCCGCGCGGCATCGGCAATACGACGATCGAGCGCGTGCAGGATCTCGCGAGCGAGCAGGGCGTGCCGATGATGGCCGTTTTGCAGCACGCAGGGGAGTACGCCGTGCTCAAGAGCGCGGCGGGCAAGCTCGAGCGCTTCGCCCAGCTCATCGCCGCGCTGCGCGAGATGGCGGACACGATGGAGCTCGCGGAGTTCTATGACGCGGTCTGCGAGCAGACGAGCTATGTACGCACGCTGCAGGAAAAGGGCGACGTGGAGAGCCGTGGGCGGCTTGAAAACGTGCAGGAGCTCAAGTCGAACATCGTTTCGTTCCTCGAAAACGATCCGGAGGATGCGACGCTCTCGGGCTTTTTGAACGAGATCGCACTCTACACCGACCTCGACAGCGCGACGAGCGACAACTGCGTGACGATGATGACGATGCACAGCGCAAAGGGTCTTGAGTTCCCGTGTGTGTATGTCGTCGGCGTGGAGGAGGGCATCTTCCCCGGCGAGCGCGTGCGCTACAACGATGAAGAGGTCGAAGAGGAGCGCAGACTGTGCTATGTCGCGATGACGCGTGCAAAGGAGCGCCTGACGATGACCTGCACGCGCCAGCGCATGCTGTTTGGCCGCACGAGCGTCAGTGAACCCTCGCGTTTTTTGGAGGAGGTCCCGTCGGAGAATGCCGACTGGGTCGGCCGTCAGGCGCAGGGCGCGTCCGGCTTTGGCGACACGAGCTTTGACGAGGGAAGCTCGTATTCTACGCGCGGCTACGGCAGCTACGGTCAGGGCGCGGCGCGCTACGACACCGTCATGCAGCGCAGACCAAAATCGCAGGCGTCGCAAAATCTCGCGGCGCAGAAGCCCGCCGCCTCCGCCGCGGAGCTTCTGCCCGCCGCCGCTCTTCGCCCGATGGATGTGCCAGTGGTTGCGGCAGCGCGGCTCGAAGGTCACGTTGGAAACGGAGACCTGCTCGCGCGAAATCGGGGCCAGGTAGCTGTTGCCGGTGAAATACTGTGCGAAGGCCGTGTTCGGCTCGCCGATCGGGAAGATCATTTCGCGCTGGAAGGCGGCCCGGGCATCTTCGCCGGAGGTATCCTCCGCCCAGACCTCCTTGGCGAGACGGAATGCCGCCCACGCCTTGGGCCAGCCGGCGTAGAAGCCGATGTGGGTGATGATCTCGGCGATCTCGGTGCGGGTGATGCCGTTCTCCTTCGCCGACTGAAGATGGTAGGTCAGCGAACTGTCCGTGATGCCCTGGCTGATGAGCGAAGTGAGGGTTACCAGACTGCGGTCGCGCAGGCCGAGGCGGTCGGTGCGGCTCCACACCTGGCCGAAGAGCACGTCGTCGTTGAGTTCCGCGAATTTGGGCGCGAAATCGCCGAGTTGATCGCGCCCGGCCGTCTGTACGATTTTTTCCTGTGCCATAACGTTGAGTGTAAGAATGCTGAATAGTGAAATGAAAAGAATCCTGTTCATGGCGGTTGCGTTTATTGCATGAAGTTGTTGATTCGGTTCGCCGGATTGAGCGGCAACTGGTCGGACAGCTCCAGCGATTCGATCATGTGCAGCGTTTCCTGCTTGTATTTCCGGAAATGTTCCGAGTCGATATGTCTGTCGTAGGCCGCACGGCTTGCGTAGGTTTCGAGAATGGTGATGCGGCAGGGAGCCTCCCTTTCCTGCACGGCATACATGGTCAGCACGCCCGGTTCGGTGCGCAGGGAGACCTCGCCCACTTCGGCCGCGTGTTTTACGTACTCGTCGAGATACTGCGGATAAACCTCGATTTTCGACAGCCGCACGATGCCGTCGGGAGCCATCGGTTCTTTGGCGCACATGCCCGGCCGTTTCGCCTCTCCCGTGCCGCACGACAGCAGAACGGAAAGAAGCGCGATGCTTGAAATGATTCTTGTCATAGTCGTTCCGTTTTCCGGACAGTTTCTGTCCGTCGTTTCTGTTCTTTGTCGGGAACAAAGGTAGCGTATCGTACCGGAACCGGACCTAACCGTATGAGGGGAATTTATACCATTTTTACGGTTTTTTGGCGACGTCGTGTGCATCCGGTTTCCGGATGGTACGTCTTATCCGGAGACCGGTTGTGCCGGATTTTGGGGAATGGGGGCTGAACGATTGCGGCCGTTGGGCCGGCTCGGTCCGGGCCGGATGGGACACGAATCGCACTCGTATGGACTTGCTTCCGAATGCATTTTTCATAGGCCCCGAAAACGAAAAAACCTTACATATCATTGATACATAAGGTTTCTTTCTTCTTGTTGCCTTTTCTTTCGAAGGCCTCTGGAGCGGAAAACGGGACTCGGACCCGCGACCTCAACCTTGGCAAGGTTGCGCTCTCAAGCCCCCAAAACGCTGCGCGTTTAGGGGTAACCAACTGAGCTATTCCCTTTTACGACGATTTTCTCGAATGTGTTTTACCATGTTTTTCGCATTGGTTAAACGGATGGTTAAACATTTGCGTCTGTCTGCTGGTTTGTAAATGATTGTTAATTAGAGAATTGTTTAACAGGCTAAATAAGTTCTGTAACACGTTCTTTCTTGTTATTCATTGGCATAGTGAATTTATAGTTTTCAAATAAAAATTCCCGACCGTTAAGCCGAGAATTTGTGTCTGTCTACTGAAAGCAAAAGAAAACGCCGCATTTTTTCGGCCCTCTTTCCCTATTCTTTAAGATACGACGCAATTTAACTCCAAACTAATTGCTATCTATTTTTAATTCTATCTCATTCATCGTTTGATAAAATCGGACCAACTTTTTCAAAGGGTCTATTATAAGCCCCCTTGTCAAAGTCGGTCCTTTTTCTTCACCCACCAATCAGTAAGGCAAATATGGGGAGTAAGTAGAGTTTCATAATCATTCAATATCCAACTTTACAGTTTTTTGCTCTGTCTTTTTATATTGAGGGGATTTTTGTCCATGTTCTTCAACCTCTCCCATGTAAGAATAAAAAGTATAATTGATAGTTAAGGTTTGTGAATCAAATTCGAGGTCAAAATAAGAATCTGACCCGCCATAAAATTCTATGAAACCGTCCTTTATATTATTTTGGAATTGTTTAGGGTAAAACTCTGAATGGGTTATAAAGTTTCCATTTTCGATTGTAGCAATCTCAAAATATGCTACATTATCACAGTAACTAATAAGCACATAATATGTTTGTCCATTGTGTAAGAACGTGTATATTTTGTCAATTCGTTGATTGGAATATTTTCCTGCTATCCAATCAGCTATTTGATTCCATTTGACTTCCCCATCTTTAACGTATTGCAGGTAAACGCTAAAGAATCGGCCAGAGGAGCCAAAGCGATCTTCAAAGCAGTAAATTTTGTATTTTTTATCTGGTGTATGGAAGATTCTAATTCCGTCCGTAGCTTTTTTGAGCAAACTATCTACTTCGCTATTCTTTGGATTGTGTTCAAGTAAAGGTAGTGTTTGATTGAATGTTATAGGTAATGATATATATTTTTCCAACTCTCGCTCAAAAGGCGACGATAATTGCCCAAACGTACAATAGTAACACAATGACAAGAGCGTATCAATGTAATGAATATCGTTTAATCGAGGTGTTTGTGTTATATCGAACCGTTGATTCTTTCCCCACGTTAAAATCAACTGTTTTGAATTAGGATGTTTTGTCGAGAGATAATGATTGACCACTTGCGACCAATCCAAACGGGCCGAATCTATGTATGGGAAATATTCATCATCATCATGTGACAGTTCCCGCCATAAGGCACGATCAACAATCTCCCTACTAAATGAATCAATGGGGACTACTATCGCAGAATCGCACCGTGATTGCGATTGATTTCCACACCCTATAATCAGCAGGGTGAATATGAGGAGTATGTAGGTTTTCATCTTCTATGATGCAACGGTAGAATGTTTCCTTACCTACTGTAAAGAATAATATTTATTTTCACAATATTCTTTCTTAACTAATCGTTTTTCGACTTTATAAGTAAAAACAGAATCACTAAAAAAGGTTGGGCGTTCTTTAATATAGGTTAATTCATAGCTTTCTGTGGAATCGTTCTTTTCGTATATTTCCTCTTTTTGACGAAAAACAGTTAATAATATTATTTTACCTTCATCAAAACGGGTAAAATCATCTATTTTCGTATAGGGTGGGTCTTGAAAAGCACCTTGGTATAAATCGTCTTGGGAATAAATTACATTATGATAACGATATGTATTACAATTCTTTCGCCCAGCACCCCACATAGTGAGTACCAATGTGGCACCGTTATCTTCAAAGAAAAATGGAACATCTTCACTCCTACTCTGTGCTGGATATTCGATTTCGTAAATATAGGATTTATCAAAAGATTGTATTGCTACGCTATCGGGAACATCCCTGTTTTCATTATTTAAGAAATAATGACTATGTACCATTGAAAAATGCCGCTTTTGCCCTCTGAAATTAATTATAGCTTTACCTACTATTTTGCCATAAAGACAATATTCAGGTTGCCACATGACATTAACTCTATATCCGTCTATCAGATTCGTGTAACGAATGTGAATCAATGAATCGGTCGTATTGGCATATTCCAATCGCATAGAATCCAATGCTGTTATATAGGCTCGTTTGACTGAATCCAATTTATCCGCAAAAATAGCCTGTTGCTGGCGTTGAATTCCACACCCTACAATCAGTAAGGCGAATATGGAGAGTAAGTAGGTTTTCATCTTAATAATTCCACTTTATCTCGGTGACAAACTTTTCTGAAAAGTATATATTTATAGACCCTTTTATAAACCTTGTCACGGTTCATTGTGAATAGGTTTTCATCTTGCGTGACGCATTTTGCAAAAATCTCTATTATATAGCCCTTGAAAATTATGTCACCTAATCCGTTTCTGTTCTTCCCATCTCCTTATGAACTCCTCTGCATCCTTATAATAATTGATGTCATTCTTGGGCAATTTCTTAAACACCACTGCGGACTTTTGCATCATCTGAATAGCATTCTCCAAATCTCCTACACGTTCGTATAAATGCGCTTTTTCCTTATAGGTCATTGCTGTTATTTGGCTGACCTTCCCATATTCCTGTTCTGCATATTTCAGCATATTATCGTATAGGTGCTGTGCATTGTCTACTTGTCCTGCATCTATATAATCAGAAATTAGAGCGAACATCATTTCTTCTTTCATTGTAGGATTGGAATATTGCCGAGCGACTGAATCTGCCTGCGCTTTCTTTACAAACTTTTTCAGCACACTATCGCCGCCTACTGTTCCAATGTTAAAATTCTGTACAACATCATTCAGCGTTTCATCATAGGTTTGTTCGGGTTGGTGAGTACCACACCCTACAATGAGCAGGGTGAATATGGGGAGTAAATAGATTTTCATCTTATAGTATGTAACTCGAATAAATAGCCTATTACTTGCGGATTATAATATCCCTTTGAATATTCTTAGAGCTTTATATAGTACTTTTGTAGGGATTTCATCCAAAGAGAAACAGCCATAATCAGGAGGAAATGAATGATAGTAGTCTACCCAACACTCCAGTTGGTTGTTTTTATATACAATTTTATCAAGCAATCCCCAAAAACCCTGATACTGAAAACACAAATCATATTTTTTAAAAATGTCATTAAGACTCTTCCTCGGTGTATTTAAATCATTCTTTATGGCCTCATAGTATCCTTTGTGCCTTAAGAGTAATTTATATTTTTCATTATAGTCTTCAGACTTAACAAGAAATTTCAGTTCCTTGATAATTTCATCTCTAAATGTATCAAGTATTTCTTCCATTTCCTTGTCTTTGTCTTCAATGGCAGATTTAAATTGCCTTTTGGTATATAGCCACATAATATTATAATGTAAGTATCAGTATGTATGCAGTTCTTCATTTTCTGTGACGCAATTATTATCGCGTGGGAAATCGGACCAACTTTTTCAAAAGGTCTATATTAAGACCCTCTGACAAAGTCGGTCCTAAATTATTTCTTCTGTAAAATCAGAAACCAGCCGATCTTTTCATTCGTCGGGTCAGGTAGTTGTAAAGCAATGCCTACATCCTTTTGATTGATAAGTGCCCGATGCCAGTAAACATCTGCCGAATGTTCGCCCGCATGATATAGCCCCCTGACACGATGCCGCCATGCAAACCACGTACGTCGGATATAGAGTAGTTGCCATTCCAAATCAGCTAACTGTTGTAGGACTGGTAATGATGATTCAGCCGTTAAGCGGAAATCTCCGTTATCGTTCGTTTGTAGGGTTAAGCGTTCGCCACGCTGGGGAACATCATGCACCGTAAGAGAATCCGCATGAATAGCAGATTTCGGGCGAATCTGCCAATCGACTAATTCGTATTCTCCATTAAGCAATTCCAACCGCTCTTTTTTCGATATGGAATTAGCCCAAAGATATATGCCACACCCTGCAATCAGCAGGGAGAAGATGGTGAGTATGTATTTTTTCATATAATGGAATGGCGAACCAACTTTTTCAAAGGGCCTATATAAAGGCCTCTTGAATAAGTCGGTCCAGTTTTAGACTTGTCGCTTATATCAACGGAAGTCCTCCTCGCTGTGTAGTAAAAAGCGATGCTTTTCTTATTATATCCAGAAATGCGGTATAAGCAATTTTATTCCCGCGATAAGTTACTTTCAACGAATTTGTTGATTCTGGAGTTAATTTTGCAGCTTGGATCAACATATTTTGCACATCCTGAGCAATCGCAAATGATAATCCTTGAATCATATTCAGATCACTTGCTGATTGTAATTGCTGTAAGCCAACACCGACACGCATGGCGTAAGTTTTAACCATTTCGCGGTCCCCGAAATCTTTGAATCGATCAAAAAGTCCCATAATGTTTATGCATTTCTATTTCAAGTTTTCCCATTAGCATCGTAAAATTCGTCATCCATAATCCCAGCGGAATATATCGTCCATCGGGTGTTAGAACTTTGGTGTTGCCGAATCTACATTCATCCAACTGCCAAATTGCGTTTATCCGTTGCATATAAGGATTGATTTCCATAATGCACGGCTGCAAATCTCTAAAAATTTGTTCTTTACTTCTCCCTGTACCGAAGTCGTCAATCGTATCCATTCTTCGGAGAATCATGTTTATCGAATTAACGGCTTCCCGAATTTCCTTCTCTTTACGCTCGGTCTCGGATGTCCAAAATAATCCCATAATATCCTATTATTTACGTCCATTAATAATGTCGTCCCTATCTTTTTTAGCTTTGTACCGTAACGGAATCAAAACAAGTATGCCGATAATGCACAAAGCCATAATCAAATCATCCATAGCTGTCCTGTTTTAAATTAGTTAGGATCAAACCGTATTTTTTAATGTCATAGATTATAGCCAATTCTATTGTTGGATAATTCAGAACGACTTATTTTTCTTTGTAAAATGTCCCTTTGTTGTTGTATATCTCGGCATATCCTTCATCAAATTTATAAAGGTAGGGAGTGTAGCGAAACATAAAATAGAGTTGAGTGTTTCTAATGTTGTAAAATTTGCTATCCACTTTATCTCCGATTTCAATATCATAGGTCCCGTTTTTAACGCGTGCTGGAATATAGTAATCATCATTTATTTTAATGCAGTCTGAGCGTTTAATATCCTCTAATGATTGGGCTTTTGTGTATATGCCTGTTATTTAGTGCTCTTCCCACTCTGTTTCTGATTCTTGATGTTCGATGTAATAATTTATCGTTGATTGAGAATAATTACTATTTGTCGGCCTTGAAATTGGAGTATATGTTGCTCCATAGTTCTGTGCGCTCACGTAGCTGCACGACAGGATAAATCCGCAAAGAATCAATAGTTTTTTCATAATAGGAGTTTTTATTTTAATGTTGTTTAACCTTTGTGCCTATTTACATTCCTGCTGTAAAAACAACAGTCATGGCCCAAGCCATATCCGTATTGGGATGATTGAGAACAGCAGGAATTAGAGTTTGTCGGATGTACTCATCTGACATAGGCGTACTTAATCCTTTATTGTAATCTTGCCAAAAGTACATTAAGCACGCTTCTTTATCGGTTTGTGTCAAATTATCCCGATCTGCTAATATCAAGACAACGCCTTTCAAAATAGAAAGCAATTCATCCTCCGACACTTTTTTGAACATGACGGTTTGGCATAAACAGGTGTACATTACTTTCTTGTAATATTCATCACTCCGTTTCATAATAGTTAATATTTTCCGCCGCTCCAACCCTCAAACAGCGGTTAGTAGTAAAAAGAAAGCGCAGGGTTGTACGCTTATTTATGATGTTAGGCTCTGGTAAGCCCTGCGATAAAATAAGCAACAACCCCACGCCCGTATCCAATAGGATATGGCGGGAGATTAGGTCTGCTTATTCTCATCGCAATTAAATTTACCAGATTCAACATCGAGAATAAACTTACGCTTCCGTAGTTCGTATGTTCCACAAATTTAGGAAACATTTTCGGAAAAACGCATAGCCCTAACTCCTTTTCGGGGTTGTTGCCCTTATTTTTGATTCTATGGTGCTGGCATAGCCTTATTTATTTAGTCATTACATAAAAACAGACCTTGCAGTCGGTTGTCAGTCCGTCTGCAAAGTCTGTCGTTCGTGTCATTCGCTCCAATCGTTGTATTCGTCGGTCGGATAGAAATCGGGAAAGAGGTCGTGAAAATGGAATGCGAAAAACGCCATGTCGGTACACATCGTCTGGCGAAAGCATGTACCCATTGCAAAATCTTCGTCGTAAACATTGTAGTCTACACATCCGAACACGATGCTTTGACGACCGATTTTCTTCTCGCCCTCTGTAAAGCCGATGTAATAATAGGATTTTTGTCCCGTCCTGCGGTTGAATCGTCGGTTGAAAAGAATCGAATCCTTTTCAATTGTGTAGGCAAGATGATTACGCTCCAATAGCCGCCGAACGGATTGCATCGACAACTCTACATTCTTGACTGTCCCCATTTTTTGAATGTTTTGATTTATGATATAGTCGGGACAGGATGGGGGACCCGTTTTGAAGCGTAATAATCTATTCGTGCTACATGGTTTTCTTGCCTTTATTTTGTTGTTTCTGCAAAAGTAAATAATCGGATTTAGATTTGCAAGGGGAATCAGTCGATTCCCCCGCAAATTCTCTGAATTACATAATCCATGTAAATCGCCTGTCCGCTGGATTGCCTGCCCCACCAGTAACAACCGTATTTCTCGATGATAACCTCGCCCTCACGTTTCAGTCGTTCGGCCAGCCATGAATCAATCAGCCACCATTCCATGACATCATCCACGAACGGATAAAGATATTCTTCGGAAATAAGGTTTGCCCGTATCATTTCCTCGATAACCGTGCTTTGATTCTTCAAAACACAATTCTGTACTACTCGCCGTGCATTCATCGAATCCCCTGTTGAGCGGCTATGTTACGGAGCCATTGGTTCGCAAATGTGATATGGTCGGCCTGCAAACGGCGGTTCAGCAAAATGCCCTCGTCTGTCCACTTTACGCTGTACTGTTCCACTCCCATATAATCGTTGCGGTAGTAGTACGGAATGAATTGCCGTGTTTCTTTATGCAGGGCAAACAACATTTCGGGGTCGCGCATCATATCCCCGTTCTGCTTCCCGTAATGTGCCAGCGAAATGTGGTTGTAGGTTTCCGAGCGGTCGATGATCTCGATATAAACGGGCATATAGGCTCCGTCCGTGTTGTCAATTTTGGATGTTTGCAGGGCTAACAAGGCTCGCAGAATCGCTGACGCCCGTTTGTCTAATGTTTTCATAGCGATTAAGTTTTTGTTTATCGCTTATCAGTAGTAATCCAACTTCATGTAATATCAATAATCTTATGCTGTTATATGGTTTCGGGCATAAATAGGAGGTGGTCTGTTTTATGTGGAATCCTATTAAATAGTAAGTAAAAAATTCGGTTTCCCATCTGAAAAGGGGGAGGGGTGAAAAATAGGGATTGTCCGCTCGGTCATAAAAAACGGACCGATTTTTTCAAAAGGTCTATATTAAGACCCCTTGACAAAATTGGTCCGAATTCTGCGGAATGGTATTTAGCTTATTCTTTCCAGATTTTTCCGCCTAACCATCCGATGAAATTGATTCCTGCGGCCAAAACGATTGGCCCGATAAACAGCAAAGCCAATGCGGATAAAAGTTTCATATTTATTTGATATTTAATTGGTTTAATTCAGTTTACAGGTCAGGGGCTTCGCCCCTTTCCAAATAAAGTCAGAATGGTTTGGAGGGAATGAATATTGCCGCAAGGATTTCAGCTATGATGCTGTAAATGGTCAGCAGGATGCGAAAAATAAGCATAAAAAGTCCGATAACAATGTATTTGCCCGACAACATCAGAAAGACTACAAACAGAAATGCAATAAAGCCCGTCATGGCAGATTATATTTTGATTATTAAATGATTATTGTTGTTTTTATTTAGGACCAACTTGCGCAAAGGGGTTTATATAAGTCCCCTTTGCAAAGTCGGTCCGATGTCCTTAAAACTCGAACATCTTTTTTCCGAGCAGAAATGCCTTTTGACCGCCGAGGCGTTTTGTGTCGTCCTCGATCTCGAAAAAGAGTTTCACGACCTTACGATCCACCCGCCGCCCCTCAAACGGAATGCCGTTGTTCACGATCAGCCGATGCAGGAAATTGTTGATTTCCGAGCAGGCCACCAGATCGCCCGTTTGGTATTGCGCGTAAACGGCCTCCTGCATCTTGGGGGCTGTCAGCAGTACGTTTTCTTCGGTGCGGGTCATGGCCGCTTCGATCTTACTGCGGCTGTACCCCAATTCTTCCATCCGTTTTGCACCGAGAATCGTAAACGCCTGTACGATTGCCGCAAATTCATTTCCCAGTTCTTCTTGCAGAAATGCAGGTTCCATGTCGGAATGGGCCGTTTGGAGTTTGGCAAGCTGTCCGACCACCTCACGCCACAATTCGCGGGTATTCATTTTCGCTTTCTCACGACGCAGACGGTCCGCATCCGTTATCGGGTAATGGGCCGTGCAGACAGTCAGTCGGAACGGAGCCGATTTATAGGCCGTGGTCAGCGTAGAGGGATAGCGATAGTATGCCTTGATCTGTTCATCCGTCCACGCATTGTCCCACATGAAATGGTTGCGGTTTCCGTCACGGGTTACGAACCGTTTGTAGGCCATGCCGTTCAGGGCTTGGAAGCGGGCCTGCGCTTCATCCTCGCCGTCGGGCTGTATCTGGCGGATTTGATTGTAGATGTTTTCTTCGCCCGTCAGTTGGCGTTCGAGGGCTTCGCGGGTCTGACATTGCAGGTTGTCGCTTGTATTGGCGATATGGTATGCTCTCGCTACGCCGTTACGGAACCGCCCGATAGCCTGCACGACCTCTGTCTGCGGGTCTACGGCCGAAAAGGGAGCACGCATAACATCCGTCAGCAGGATTACGTGGGGCTTGTAGTCTAATTTGATGTCCACGGCCGCATAGAAACGGCTGGTCAGAAAATTGACGGGAGCCAATTCGTCGAGCGTTTCGCTGGCGTCGGTGAAGTTCATCTGTTTGAGTTTCCGCACGCTCTTTTCACTGCAAAAGACCCTGCTTCGGCCTTGCAGTCCGAGTGCATAGATAAGGCTCAAAATCGTTTCCGTGGAGTTCAGAAACACGCAGACCGTTTCGTTTTCCAAACGCTTCAACAGCTTCCGCATGACTGCGACCGTGTTGTTGGTCGTGCAAAGCGTCAGTTCAATCCGACTGTCATAGGTCGGAACGAGTTTCAGTATCTTAAACCCGTTTTCCTCGAAACGCGGGTCAGACGGAACGATGGGCGTTGCCGAAACCATCGCCTTGTTCTCGAATTTGAAAAAATCCTCGACAGGCAGGTAGATGTCCCCGCGGTAGCCTACATCCTGTATGGCTTTTTCGCACTCGTCGAACAACAGGAAATAGTCCTTATAGACGGGGATTTCCAACTCGTGCATGGCGGGGAGCACCTTTTTGTCAAAGCCTTCGGGCGTCGTGATGATTTTGCGATAGCCGTCATGCTCGCCCGCAAGATAGGCTTTCACATCCTCTTTCGTAATGCCCTCGTACACGGCGAACAGAAACGGGTGCTCCGCTTTCTTGCCGAGAATGACGGGGATGTTCGGCTCGATGATGATGGAATGGCGTGCCGCATTTACGATTTCGCTGTGGGTCGCACCGCATCCCGTGATGGTTTTGTCGAAAATCGTGTTTGCGGGAATCGCGGGCAGAACATCGGTCAGGCATTGGCCCTTGTCAATGGTGAGAATTTCGGTTCGCATCTTGTTATCTGTCATAAAAATAAATTTAGTTTGCACCCTTGGTCGGCCGTACGCTCCGACCTCGTTTACGACTGCAAAAGTGGTCGATTTATTTGACTTCTCCGAGCTGTTTCGGGTAAAGGATATAAACGACTTTTTATCCTATTATTTACCTCTGAATATCAATATATTGAATCGTGCAAAAAATCATAGAATTGCGGGTAAAAAAATATAGGACAACTTTGTTGTCCTATATCACTTTATTTATATGTATTCCTCAATCCCAACTTCGAGGGCAAATATTTTGCGTCATAAAGCGTACCGAAGATAACATTATTGGTGGAAATTTTGGAATATGGCTTTCTCCGAATATGCTAACTTTTTTCTTTATATGGGATATGTCAGCGCGGATGCGTTTCGGGTTAAATGTATCGTCTTTCGTTTTTTCTTTGGGATAGCATCCTGTGAAAGTAGTGAATTTATAAATTAACTCACAAAGTTCATTTGAAATATCTGGGTTGTCTGGGATTGCATTTTCTTCGTGGAGCATCCTATATAAACCATAAATAACGATGTCATATATCGGATTTAGTTTTTTTGCTCCAACCGATGGTTTTTGTCTTAATAGGTCTTGCCTTGCTTCTTCTGGGGTCTTAATCATAAAATAAGGCGCAAACTCTTTTTTAATTAAACGAAAAAACCAATTGCCGCTATTATTAATTTCTAATGGTTCCTGCAAACCATCATTTGTACGTATTGTAATGGCTGTATTATGTGATTTTTTTGCATTATCCTCTCGTTGCAATATCTCATCAATAAAAACAAGGAGTTTGGACCAATCTTTTTGATAAATATCATCCCACTCACAATCTAATGAATCAAAGGCTTCTGGATATATTTCTTCTGGATATTTTCTATCCATAATAATATATGCGACAAGCAATGCTACATCTCCTAATGGAGTAGGTAACATTGGACCATCAACATCTCGCAAATAAGCATTAAGATCCATGTTACGAAGAGGAAAACATATGTCCTCATCTTTTTGAATAGCACATGACGCAGACCCAAAATATCTGAATTTTTCAAGTTCTACATTAAAATAACCTAATGTGATGCCAAAGTACTTTTCCAAATAAGGAGCATGTTCTCGGAGATATTGAGTTGGACAGATGAATCCACCTTTAAAAATTAGTTCTTTTCCCATCGCAAAAACATTAATATTTTCAACGAATTTACAAAATTCCGCTTTCTGTCGCAACCGACGACCGCAGAAAAAAGAAAAGGGACTACCCGATGCAAGCGGATAATCCCTTAAAAGGTAGTGATAAATTTAGTTTTGGGGGCTATAAGATAGACCTTTTTTCAAACCTTGTCACCACCTCACAATAAGTTTTGCATGGCCGCATCTATCTGCGAGTTCTCGAATGAATCGAGGTAGATTTGCGTAATCTTTTCCGAACTGTGCCCCAGCGATTCCGAAATGATGGATGTCGAAACTCCCGACCTTTTCAGAACAGTTGCGAACGAGTGCCGCGCAACGTATGTCGTGAGCGTGATAGGCAGGTGCAGATGCTCGCCGATTAGTTTCAGATAGCGATTTATCCGCTTGTTCGTCCGTTGCACCCGTCCGTACTGCTGTTGCGCCGTAACGTGAACAGAACGCCTTAAAACAGGGAAAATGTAATCCTGCGGATGTGCGTTCGGTTGGCGGTACTTGTCGAGGATGTCGAGGGCGGCAGGTTGGAGTTGGAACGACAGGAGTTTACCTGTTTTCTGACGATTGATAACCAACCGTTCGTCCACGATGTCTGCATAGCGGATGTGCAAAATGTCTGTCAGATTGATGCCGCACGACAGGTAGCTGAACAGGAACAAGTCCTTTGCCAGTTGCAGGAACGGTTTGGGGTACTTGGTCAGCGTGCGTACCTCGCAATCCATAATCCGCCTTATATCCTCTTTCGTTAGCGACCGTTTGGCCGTGGCTTCCTTGAATCGGCTCACTTTGAACGTGTCGAAAGGGTAGTCTGCCTTTTTGATTAGACCGTCGGTGATTGCGCTGTTGTACAGCACCCGCAACGAACGGAAACGGATGCCAATGGAGTTGTCGGAATAATGCCGTTCCACCCGCAGCCATTGTTCGTATCGTTTCAGCCACTCGGCGTCGATGTCTATAAAATAAAAGTCCAGCGAACGGCAGAATTTCGTCAGCGAGGTGCGGAGTTCCTGAAAGGTCTTGGCGTTGCCTACACGTTTCTCGGCCAGCAGGCGGTCGATGTAGCCGTTCAGATATTCGCCGACGGTTTGGCGCACGACCTTGCGGGATGCCTTTTCGACAAGCGTGTTCAACGTGTACTCCTTATCGCTGGTTTTGAAATCCATGACCTGACTTTGGAGTTCCTGCGTTTTCTGTTGGATAAGGGCTTCGATGCGCTCTTTGTCGGGACAGTTACGGCGCGGTTTACACTTTTCTGCATCCCAGTATTGCAGAGCGAGGGAAATGTGCAGACTGATGTACTTCCGTTTTCGGTTCTTCGTCAGCCGTAACATAATGGGATGCTGACCGTTGGATAATGTTTTGGATGTGTAGAGTACCGCCTCGATTGTTGTGTTCATCGGGAAAATTCGGTTTACACATTGGTTTACACAAACTGCGTAAACCGACGGAGAACGGGCTCAAAACAAGACACGAAAAAACCACCTACATCGCTGTAAGTGGTTGATTTTGAGAGTGACGCCGACAGGACTCAAACCTGTAACCTTCTGATCCGTAGTCAGATGCTCTATTCAATTAAGCTACGGCGCCGAATTGCGAATGCAAATGTAGTGTGAAAATTGCTCTTATGCAAATAATTTGTCGTAAAATTTACCAGTCTTTTTATTTTATATCTTGGTAAGAGGGGTAATTTTGAATATAATACATTGATAATGTTTGATTTGAGGTAATCTGTGCTTTGTTCGGATTCTTTTCCGGGAGTTTGTCGGTGGAAATATCGTTGCCGGGAAAAGAGGGCATTTGTCGTGTCCGACTGGCTATGGGGACCGGAGATTTGTCATACAAAAATTACCCCTGCGGGCTGAAATCCGCAGGGGTAATTCGATGATTTTGCCGGATGCGCTTATTTGACCAGTTCGGCGAGCTTCTCCTTGATTCCTTCGCCTCGCAGGTCTTTGGCGACGATCTTGCCTTCGGGCGAGATCAGGAAGTTGGTCGGGATGCTGCGGATTCCGTACTCTTCGACGATCGGGGCGCTCTTGCCGTCGGTGACGGCGATTACGTTGGGCCACGTCATCTCCTCTTTTACAAGGAATTCTTTCCAACTCTCGGCATCGTTGTCGAGCGATACGCCGTAAATGTTGAATCCTTTGGGGCCGAACTCCTTGAACGCCTCCTTCAGATAGGGCAATTCGCCGCGGCAGGGACTGCACCAGGTTGCCCAGAAGTCGATCAGCACCCATTTGCCGGGGCCGATGAGGGGTGTCACCGAAACGGTTTCGCCCAGGGAGTCGGGCAGCGCGATTTCCAGATAGGGCTTGCCGATTTCGGTATTTTCCTGGGCGGCGATCGATTTGGCGATGGCGGTCAGGATCTGGGTTTTCTGCATCTGTTCGGGGAATTTATTCAGGATTTCGCGGGCTTCTTGCGGTTCCATTTCGTTATAGAGGTTTCCGAAGAAGTAAACGCCGACCAGGTTGTCGGAGTTGTTGTCCAAAGCGCGGCGCATGATGCCGTTGGCTACCTGGTTCAGCGAATCGAATTTCTCCATGTCGTTCTCCTGCATGGCCACCAGGAATTGTCCCTGAAGCATGCCCAAAGAGTCGTTTATCGGTTGGAAAATGTCGTTCGAGCGGGTGCCGCCGACTTGGAATTGTCCCAGTTCCGCAGTCTTAACGTCGATTTTTCCCGGTTCGAGGAAGATGAAACCGATGCCCTGGCGGTGCCGGTTGGTAAGGATGGCTAGGTCCGGTTGGTCGATCGTGCCTTTGATTTTGAACGTACCGTCCGCAGCGACGGCTGCCGATGCGATGTCCGGATTTTCAGGGTTGGTTTGCATCAGGAATACGGAGTCCGTGATTCCCGGGTCCAGTTTGCCGGTGATGGTGTAGGTGTTGCCTCCGCATCCCACGAGGGTGCCTGCGGCAAGAAGACCTATTAACGCTTTTTTCATAGTGCTGAGAAAGGATTAAAATGATTATTTGGTCGGTTTGTGATTCGTCTTTTGGGGTGTTCGCGGCGTTTGCCGGATTTCGCGCTGGGGATTATCCTTCAAAAACCGTTCCCAGCTCGAACTGCCCTTTGCCGAGGCAGCCTTGCGGCCTCCGCCGAGTCCTTTGAACCGATCTTCGCCGAGGGCGCCGTTCAGTGGGTTCGAACTCATGAAATGGTGGCACAGGGCGACGGCCATACCGTCCGTAGCGTCCAGTCGCCGGGGCGGACGTTCGATCGTGAGCATGCTGCTGACGAGAGCCGCGACCTGCTCCTTGGGGGCCGAGCCTCGGCCCGTGATACACTGTTTGATGCGTGTGGGGGCGTATTCGAATACCTGCAGTCCGCGGCTCAACGCCGCAGCCATCGCCACGCCTTGCGCCCGGCCCAGCTTGAGCATCGACTGCACGTTCTCGCCGAAGAAGGGCGATTCGAGGGCCACCTCGCGGGGGCGGTATTCGTCCACGAGGGCACCGACCCGCTCGAAAATGTAGCGCAGCTTTTCGTAAGGATCGTTCATCCTGTGCAGGTCGATGTCGCCCAGTACGACCGATCGGACATCCCGTCCGCAAACCTCCAGCACCCCGTACCCCATGTAGTTGGTGCCGGGGTCGATGCCCATGATGCGGTATGTCGTCGGGTCGGACACGGTGCAGGGACGTTACTTCTCCTTGAGGGCCGCGATCTCCTTTTCCGCCTGACTCACGCGGCGTGCCAGGTCGGGCAGGTTCTTGAAGATGGCCGATGCGCGGTGATATTGCATGCCGGGCAGCGCCGGATAGCCGAAACGTACTTCTCCGTCAGGTACGTCTTTGTCGAGACCGCTTTTGGAGCCGATGCAGACCCTGTCGCCGATGGTCACGTGGTCCGCGATGCCGACCTGTCCCGCGAGGAAACAGTTGTGCCCCACCTTCGAAGTGCCTGCGATGCCTGTCTGGGCCGAGGAAACGGTATTCTCGCCGATTTGCACGTTGTGGCCGATCTGGATCAGGTTGTCGAGTTTCACGCCCCGGCGGATGATCGTCGAGTCGGTCTTGGCCCGGTCGATGCAGGTGTTGGCGCCGATTTCCACGTCGTCTTCGACGACGACGTTGCCCAGTTGCGGAATCTTGTCGAAGCCGCCTGCGGCATTGGGAATGAAGCCGAAGCCGTCGGCGCCGATCACCGCCCCTGCGTGGAGGATGCAGTTCGCACCCACGATGC
>OGPY01001140.1_pt1 | contig 21171 bp, 13 predicted proteins | sample 1553121 | NCBI WGS metagenome assembly OGPY01 (sample SAMEA2580004, study PRJEB22360) | human gut metagenome
GCAGTGCCGGCTCCCTCTTTTGTGGGTAAAGAAGACGAGCCGTGCAATACGATGGGGAAGCCCGGAAGTTTTTCCATAACGGCATCCAATACGTCGAATGCCAAAGGAGGAGGAACCAAACGACCCGTCTTAGGATCTACATGACATTGTTCGGGTTTGAATTTATAAGCTCCGTGAGAAGTACCGATAGAGATAGCCAAAGAATCGCAACCTGTGCGAGTAGCGAAATCGATTACTTCTTCGGGGTCGGTATAAGTGTGATGTTCTGCACTTACCTCGTCTTCTACACCGGCAAGCACACCCAGCTCACCTTCTACTGTTACATCGAATTGGTGAGCATAGTCCACTACTTTCTTAGTCAGAGCTACATTCTCTTCGTAAGGCAAGTGAGAACCGTCGATCATTACCGAAGAGAATCCCATATCGATACAAGATTTGCACAATTCGAACGAATCGCCGTGATCGAGGTGCAGAACGATTTGAGGATGTTCGCAACCCAACTCTTTGGCATATTCCACTGCACCCTGAGCCATATAACGAAGCAATGTTTGGTTGGCATAGTTACGAGCGCCTTTCGAAACTTGGAGAATTACCGGCGATTTGGTTTCAACAGAAGCCTTGATAATAGCCTGTAACTGTTCCATATTGTTAAAGTTGAAAGCGGGAATTGCATAACCGCCTTTGATAGCCTTAGCAAACATCTCTTTGGTGTTTACCAATCCTAATTCTTTGTAGCTTACCATCTTATAATAAATTAATGTTAGTAATTCCTCATGTGAAAAGATTGCGAACAAAATCAATAGGACTTTTTCTTATCAGCTAGTCCGACTTGTTTTCAGCAACCGTTGCAAAGATAAACATTTTTGCCGACTCCCTTTATTAACAAGTATAAAAAACATGCATACCGCATACTTTTTTACTAATTTTACATAACGGAAAATGTGGCATTCCACTCTCTTTATATCGATATAACCTGCAAAATGTTCAATAAATATACTCAGAAAAAGGTTAAATCTTTGTGCAATCGCACATTATTGCATTTTGAAACCGTTTCTGCTTTCTCTATTCAATTATTATCCGTACTTTTGCCCTCCGTATATTTTTTATAACCCCTTAAATTCAATTCGTTTATAAAAAATGAGAAAATGGCGTATTGAGGACTCCGCCGAACTATATAACATCAACGGGTGGGGCCTGAAATATTTTTCGATCAACGACAAAGGGCACGTCGCTGTAACGCCCCGGGAGGGAAGCGCATCGGTCGATTTGAAAGAATTAATGGACGAGTTACAAGTCCGCGACGTCACGTCGCCCGTATTGTTGCGTTTTCCGGATATTCTCGATAATCGTATCGAGAAAATATCCAAATGTTTTCAACAAGCAGCCGACGAATATGGTTACACGGCCAAAAACTTCATCATCTACCCCATCAAGGTCAACCAAATGCGACAGGTGGTGGAAGAGATCGTCAGTCACGGTAAAAAATTCAACATCGGCTTGGAAGCGGGTTCCAAACCCGAATTGCATGCTGTATTGGCAATCAACACCGATGAAAACTCGCTCATCATCTGTAACGGATACAAAGATGAAAACTACGTCGAATTAGCGCTTTTAGCTCAAAAGATGGGACGACGCATCTTCCTTGTCGTGGAAAAATTGAACGAACTACGTCTCATAGCCGACATTTCCAAACGCTTGAAAATACGTCCGAACATCGGGATTCGCATCAAACTGGCAAGTTCAGGCAGCGGTAAATGGGAAGAAAGCGGAGGTGACGGAAGCAAATTCGGGCTCAATTCCAGCGAATTGTTAGGAGCTCTCGATTTCTTGGAAAAAGCCAAGATGACCGATTGCCTCAAACTGATACACTTTCACATCGGTAGCCAAATCACAAAAATACGACGCATCAAAAATGCGCTCAAAGAAGCCTCGCAATTTTATGTCCAGCTCCAAAACATGGGATTCCATGTAGAGTTTGTCGATATCGGCGGAGGCTTGGGTGTCGATTACGACGGAACCCGTTCCTCATCGAGCGAAAGCAGCATGAACTATTCTATACAGGAGTATGTCAACGACTCCGTCTCGGCGTTGGTCGATGCTTGCGCTAAAAACAATTTGCCGCAACCGAACATCATCACCGAGTCGGGACGGTCGCTTACCGCCCATCATTCCGTATTGGTATTCGAAGTATTGGAAACTACCTCGCTCCCGATATGGGACGAGAAAGAAGAACTCGGTGAAAATCCTCACGAACTGGTAGACGAGCTCTATAAAATATGGGACAACATGAATCAACCCCGGTTGCTCGAATCGTGGCATGATGCCCTGCAAATCCGGGAAGAAGCGCTCGACCTATTCGGATTGGGTTTGCTCGACTTACGTACCCGTGCCCAGATAGAGCAACTATTCTGGTCTGTGGCTCGCGAAGTGAACGAAATCGCCTCCGACATGAAGCATGCTCCCGAAGAACTTCGGAAAATCTCCAAACTTCTGCCCGACAAGTATTTCTGCAACTTCTCTCTGTTCCAGTCGTTACCAGATTCATGGTCGATCGACCAACTTTTCCCCATCATGCCCATCAGTCGGCTTGACGAGCGTCCCGACCGCACGGCAACCATACAAGACATTACCTGCGACTCCGACGGAAAAATCAATAATTTCATCTCGTCGCACGGAGCGAATTCGCACCTTGCCGTACATGCGCTCAACAACAAGGAGCCCTATTACATAGGCGTATTCCTCGTGGGAGCTTATCAAGAGATATTGGGAGATATGCACAACCTTTTCGGTGACACGAATGCCGTGCACGTCAGCGTGTACAAAGACCGCTACGAAATAGACCAAGTCATCGATGGCGAGACGGTGGCCGAAGTCCTCGACTACGTGCAGTTCTCACCCAAGAAACTGGTTCGCAGTGTGGAAACATGGGTAACCTCATCTATGAAAGCCGGCATTATCACTCCCGAAGAAGGTAGAGAATTTCTCTCCAACTATCGATCGGGTTTGTACGGATATACCTATTTAGAAAACGACTAACTTTTCACATGGATTATCGGGACACGAGTTTCCCGGTAATCCATTCCTATTTAAAAATGCAACGCTATTTCATCTACCTCTCTTTCAACGGTGCGCAGTATCATGGTTGGCAAATACAGCCCAATGGAATCACCGTGCAAGAAGTCCTCGAAAAAGCGTTAGCCACATTGCTCCGCCGTGAAACTCCGGTGACAGGAGCGGGACGAACCGACGCCGGCGTCAACGCCCGACTCATGGTTGCCCACTTCGACGCTCCAATACCCCTCGACAATCCGACCGAAACGGCCGACAAACTCAATCGTATTCTGCCGCCCGACATAGCTGTCTACGAAATACGTCCCGTCATTGCCGAAGCACACAGTCGATTCGATGCTTTGAGTCGCACCTACAAATACTACATAATAGATCACAAATCACCATTTATCGAATCCTTCGCCTGCCGTTATCGGGGAAATCTCGACTTTGACAAAATGAATACGGCGGCCGAACAGCTCTACCGATATACCGATTTCACCAGTTTTAGCAAACTGCATACCGATGTTAAAACCAATAATTGCCGAGTGACATTCGCCCGCTGGGAACCCGAAGGCGAACGACAGGTATTTACCATCACTGCCGACCGCTTCCTCCGTAACATGGTGCGGGCCATCGTAGGAACGCTGCTCGATGTAGGACGGGGAAAACTTTCGGTGGAGGACTTCTGCCATATCATCGAGCAAAAAAACCGTTGCGCCGCTGGAACTTCGGTCCCCGGCAAAGCGCTCTTTCTTCACGACATCGTTTACCCCGACCACATTTTCCTACCCCGTTAACCACCCTCTCACATCTTGTGGAAATCAAACACATCACACAAAACAAGGCCGACTTCCTCGACCTGCTTTTATTGGCCGACGAAAACGAAACTATGATAGCCCGCTATCTCGACCGCGGCGAAATGTTCGCCTTGTATGATGACGATTTGAAAAGTATCTGCGTTGTCACACAAGAAGGGAAAAATCTTTACGAGATTAAAAATCTGGCCACCTATCCGCCATTCCAACGACAAGGATATGCCCGTCGGCTAATCGAATACATAGAAAATCGCTACAACGCACCCGGCACGATACTGCAAGTCGGCACAGGCGACTCGCCTCTCACGATACCCTTTTACGAGCATTGTGGGTTCCGCTACTCCCATCGTATTCCTCGTTTCTTTACCGACAATTATCCGCACCCCATCTTCGAAGGAGGGAAACAGCTCGTCGATATGATCTATTTGAGAAAAGAACTTTGAGAAATTCTTTCGAAATTTCCCGGACAACGACTCTTGCGCGACCACCTATCGAACCGCTTTCTTCCGCTTCATGATTACGAAATATAGCCCCAACAAGACAAACGGGATACTCAATATCTGTCCCATATCGATAGGCAATACATTCTCGAAATCCACCTGCCGTTCCTTCAAGAATTCGATAAAGAAGCGGAACAAAAATATCAAAGTAATACACAACCCGAAGTAAAAGCCTCGCCCGTAATTATCCTTTTTATATCGAGCGACCCCGACCATAATCAAGAAAAACAGAAAATAAGCGATAGCCTCGTACAACTGAGCCGGGTGACGAGGGAGCATATCTACACGCTCGAATACAAAAGCCCACGGCACATTGGTAGGCAAACCTATAATTTCAGAATTCATCAAGTTGGCAAGCCGTATGAAACCCGCCGCCAATGGTGCGGCGATACCCATCATATCGAGAATATCGAGATAATGAATCTTGGTCTTGCGACAAAATATAGCAAGGGCTATAATCAACCCCAACGTTCCACCATGACTTGCCAATCCCGCATATCCCGTAAACTTCCAATCGCCATCGGGATAAAAGTGCACTGGCAAAACGATTTCCAACGGGTGACTCAGGTAATAGTCAGGCTCATAAAACAAACAATGTCCCAACCGTGCCCCGATAAAAATACCTAAGAAACTGTATAAAAACAAATTCTGAAACGTATCGACAGGTAAACCCTTCGATTGATACAATTTATAAACCACCTGACTGCCCGCCAAAATGGCGATAAACCAAAAAATACTGTACCAACGTATCGCAATGCCGGCAATCGAAAACAATATGGGATCGGGATTCCAATGGATATATAGCAACTCCATAATTTACAATGATATATATTAAAAGATAGTACAAGCCGAGAGTGGAAACAAATTCACTTGGTTACACCGGGGCACAGTCTATTTTCGTAAAATGCAAAGATAACGCAAGGCACGAAAAGGGCAAAACGGACTTGTCCATTTTTTATTTCGAATCACTACCTATCTGCAATAGACTTTTCAAAAAACAACACAAACAAAGTCCTAATCTACCATCTTCTCCCTCTTTCCCAATCTCATCGGAAATAAGCAGGAGAAGATGGGGCGAAGAGCCCCATTCAGTCAGACACTCGTTCCACTTACACCAAACATCTATTTGTAAAAATTAAAACAGTTTCTAACTTTGCAAGCGATTTACAGATATAACTAAAAGATACAAAAGATGTGGTTATCACTCGCTTTTCTCTCGGCTTTCCTATTAGGCTGTTACGAAGTCTGTAAAAAGAAATCGCTCGACAACAACGCTGTCATTCCTGTACTCTTTCTCAATACCTGTTTTTGCAGTCTGTTGTTCCTCCCGTGTATTGTCCTTTCCTACGGGTTTCCCGAACTTATGCGAAATTCACTTTTCTATGTGCCCCCTTCCACCGGTCACGAGCATATTTATATCATAGGCAAAGCGGCGCTCGTCCTCACATCATGGACTTGCGCCTATTTCGCCACCAAACATTTGCCCATCACCATAGCCGGGCCAATCAAGGCTTCCCAACCCATTCTCACACTCGTAGGAGCATTACTCATCTTCGGCGAGCAACTGAATCTCTACCAATGGATCGGAGTTATTCTGGCAATCGTCTCGTTCATTATGCTATCCTTCTCCGGAAGAAAGGAAGGCATCAATTTCAAACACAATATCTGGATTCTCTTTATAGTCCTCGCCACAATCACCGGTGCGGCCAGCGGGTTGTACGACAAATATCTCATGTCGCACGGCTTCGACCGAATGACCGTACAAGTATGGTACTCCTACTATCAAATGGCGATGATGACCGTTATTCTCTTTGTGTTATGGTATCCCAAACGTAAGCATACCACACCTTTTGTTTGGAAACCCTCTATCTTTTTCATCTCCTTATTTCTCGTTTGTGCCGACTTCGTATATTTCTACGCCCTCAGCTACCCCGACTCCATGATTTCTATCGTCTCTATGGTACGTCGCAGCAGTGTCGTCGTCAGCTTCATAGCCGGCGCATTCCTGTTCCGAGAAAAAAATATCCGTAGCAAATCGTTCGATTTGATACTCGTCCTATTGGGTATGTTCTTCCTTTATCTCGGCACAAAATAAAAAACGGTAACAATATTTACGGCTGTTTTTTTGGCTCACAGAAGCAAATATGATTACTTTTGTGTCAAACGATCGTTATGAAACTAAGGAATCTGTTATTCTGTTTATGCTCGATAGTCACCTTGACATCATCGGCAATAGAACCAGTAGCGCAATTATTCATTGCCATGCCCGACTCGCTCGTCCCCTCTATCGAAATAAACCGGAGGAAGGACTTGATCGATTTGATGCACGCCGGACAGAAAGCCGAGATTGTCACGAAACTAGGCGGTAAAGCCGAGATGACACTGCTACAAGACAGCCTGCTCTCGATCGACCTGTCGAAACGCAGTAAAATGGAAATACGGTGGTATGATACAACCGGTAACGATACGATTATCGCTCTTGTCAATACGGTATATGCCCCGGCGGGAGACAGTCGCATACGGTTTTTCGACACTGCATGGAAGGAACTCCCCGCTTCGGAACGCATTCGCCAGATACGACGGGAAGAGTTTTTCCAATTCCCCGATAGCTTGACAAAGGCAAAAAAAGAAGACTTGTTACGTCCGGTAGACATTTTCCTTGTGGAGTACAACTTCGCTACCGACGGTTCTCTATGTGCCCGGCAGTCATGGGCAAACTATCTAGACAAAGAATCATCCGATCGTATCGAACCCTATCTGCAAGATTCAATCGTGTTGCATTGGAACGGAAAAAGATTCAAATAAAACAACCTCACTTTCCTGAACAGAATCAGATTCAATCGCAGCGATAATCATCTTATATCATCAGAGACCAAACGGGCTCAGTCGATAATTAGTAGGGATTGACCTTGTATATTCCAACCCCTCTCCTCAGAAACCGTTGTTTCTTCGATGTCTCCCCTATACGGCTAACACCACACAGGGGAGAAGGGTAAATACAATCTCCATCTCATTCTCCAAAATAATGCGGCAGAGGGGAAACTCTTCCCTTACCGTTTCTCGCAACCCTATGGAGTATATGTCGCCAAACAAAATATAGGAAGAGGGGACACGTAGTGACGGAAGAATCGGAAAACAGAAAGGTATTAACCTCCTGCCCTGCGCACGCACGTGCGATAGGGGAGGTGCGGAGGGGTTCAAAAACACCCGCAGCAAAGGGAACGGATTAGGGCATCCCCCTCTCCCCCTGCCGTGTCCCGTAGCTTTACGGGGTGTTCCCATAAAGGGATACAAGGAGAGTACCCGCAGGGCGAGGGGATTAAACTTTCAAAAAGCAATATATTGTCTTTCTCAATTCTTCTCCGAAGATATCCGGAATGAGGTTGTCGACAGAGATTCATCTCTAAAATCCAAGTCTATCCTCACAAATTTTCTACTAAATCACAAAACGGGGTTACCTTTACAGGTAACCCCGTTTAATTATACAAAAAAACCTCTTTAAAACTCTGCGTTTTTCGGTGTACGAGGGAACGGTATCACGTCGCGGATATTGGTCATACCCGTAACGAACAACAGCAACCGTTCGAATCCGAGCCCGAAACCCGAGTGGGGAGCCGTACCGAAACGGCGGGTATCGAGATACCACCACATATCCTTCATCGGGATATGCAACTCTTCGATACGAGCAAGCAACTTATCATAATTTTCCTCACGCTGCGAACCTCCGATAATCTCGCCGATACGGGGGAACAGCACGTCCATCGCCCGAACCGTCTTGCCATCGTCGTTCATTTTCATATAAAAAGCCTTTATCTCTTTCGGATAATCGGTGAGGATAACCGGTTTCTTGAAATGTTCCTCTACCAAGAAACGCTCATGTTCGCTCTGCAAATCGGCGCCCCAATAGACTGGATATTCGAATTTATGGCCCGACTCTTCCAAAATTTTTACACCCTCGGTGTACGGCAACCGCACAAAATCGTTATCCACGACGAACTTCAATCGGTCGATCAATTCCTTGTCGTACATTTGGCATAAAAATTCGAGGTCGTCCTGACAGTGATCGAGCGCATAACGAATCAGGTATTTGAGGAAATCCTCCGCCAAATCCATGTTCTCTCCGATTTCATTGAAAGCGACTTCCGGCTCTACCATCCAAAACTCGGCCAAGTGACGCGGTGTATTCGAATTCTCGGCGCGGAACGTAGGGCCGAACGTATAAATCGCGCCCAAAGACATCGCACCCAATTCACCTTCGAGCTGTCCCGATACAGTGAGGCTGGTAGGTTTGCCGAAGAAATCCTCGCTATAATCCACCGCTCCGTCCTCGGTCTTAGGTACTTGGTTCAAGTCGAGAGTCGTTACTTGAAACATAGCTCCTGCACCTTCGCAGTCGCTACCCGTAATTAACGGAGTATTCAAATAGAAAAATCCCCGATCGTTGAAATATTTGTGAATGGCATAAGCCATATTGTGACGGATACGCAACACTGCTCCAAATGTATTCGTACGAGGACGCAAATGTGCGATTTCCCGTAAAAATTCCAGCGTATGCCCTTTCTTCTGCAACGGATATACATCGGGGTCGGCGCCGCCGTAAAGCTCTATGCTATCGGCCTGTATCTCGGCCTGCTGACCTTTACCTTGCGACTCCACCAATGTACCGATGACACTAATACAAGCACCGGTCGTTATCGGTTTCATCTCCGCTTCCGAAAATTTGGAGAGGTCCACCACGACCTGTATATTTTTAATGGTAGAACCGTCGTTCACGGCAATAAAATTCACATTTTTATTGCCACGGCGCGTACGCACCCAACCCTTTACATTTACTTTTGTCCCGTAAAGAGATGCATCAAATGCATCGACGACTTTGGTTCTTTTCATTGTTTCCATACTTTCCTATATAATTGTACACTTTTTTAAGCATCGCCCCGTACGGAGAACCGTTCGGGACGTGATAAACATTTCTTATTCGAATGAACCCATCTGCAACATGTTCACCTCTTGCTGAGTGAGGTAACGCCAACGCCCCCGTTGCAAGTTCTTCTTGGTAAGCCCAGCGAAATAAACCCGGTCGAGTTTAACCACACGATACCCTAAGGCTTCGAAAATACGACGCACGATACGATTCCGACCCGAATGAATCTCGATACCCACTTGGTTCATATCCGTCTCGTTGGCATAACTTACGGCATCGGGCTGTATAGGGCCGTCTTCCAATTCTATACCATCGGCGATTCGTTGCATATCCTCCTCGCTCACATCTCGGTCGAGCCACACATGGTATATCTTTTTCTTGATAAACTTCGGGTGCGTCAGTTTCGATGCAAGGTCGCCATCGTTCGTCAGCAGTAACACACCGGTCGTGTTGCGGTCGAGACGTCCCACCGGATAAATACGTTCGGTACAAGCGTTACGCACGATATCCATCACCGTGAGTCGTCCTTGTGGATCGTCCGATGTAGTCACACAATCCTTAGGTTTATTCAACAATACGTAAATCTTACGTTCCAAAGTCACCACCTTGCCACGGAATGTCACCGTATCATTACGGGTAATCTTCGTTCCCAGTTCGGTCACGGCAACCCCGTTGACCAACACTTCTCCGGCTTGAATAAATTCGTCGGCCTCACGACGGGAACAGATCCCTGCATTAGCCATAAATTTATTCAGACGAATCGGTTCATTCGGATCCACCTCTGGCAATTCATATTCGATGCGCTGCGGGCGGCTGAACACCTTATTATTCCGACGCGATTGCTGGCGATTCTGATTATATCCTCCGCGATTATTATACCCCCGGTTATTATATCCGCCCGGGCGATTGTTTTGCTTCGGATAACGAGGTCTCTCGCTTTCTCCATAAGGCTGCTGAAACCCCTCTCCCACTTCGTTATTACGATTATAATCCTGATTATACCTCGGAGTATTGTTGTAGTTATTGTTCCGACGGTTGTTTCCGTAATTGCCCTGACGGTTATTACTATACCCTCCCTGACGATTACCATAGTTGTTAGGACGCTCGTTACCGTAAGAACGATTTCCTCCATCTCCATAGTTATTGCGGGGATAGTATGGTCTTTCCGCATTCGCACTGTACGAGGAGTGTCCCTCTTCTCCTCCATTTCTTCTGTACTCTACTTTTTCATATCGCTCGGTCGCACCTTCGCGGTTCGACATTCCGATGCGCGGACGCTTAGCTCTTTTTTCGCTTTCCATAGAAATTGTTTGTAATTAAAAATACAAGCCTCTCGGCCTATTAAAAAACATCTGTTATAAATGATAGTTATTTTTTCTCATAAACAAAAATTAGTGCAAACCGAAAGTAAAAACAAATTTACTATCGAGCCGCAGCCTATGTTTGTAAACACGTTGCAAAGATACGAAGGATTTTTCATTTTGCTTCTATTACAATCGAATAAGTTGTTATTTTCTGCTTAAAAAAACAAAAGCTCGGGCCTTTTGTTCGTCCGGCTTGCAAAGAATCTGCCTTACAACCGTTCAAAGCAACAAATACATACTCAATACGGGAATCAGTGGGGTTGTCCTTGCATATTTACCCCCCTCCTCAGAAACGACTGTTTCTTCGGCCTCTCCCCTATCGCTATACGACACAGAGGAGAAGGGTAAAATCTATCCCTGTGCCGAAATGAGAATTACCATTTTAATCTTTTCTTCCTATTGTATCTATGTGGCATTGCCGGACATTTCAGCCCCTTTTTTTTTAGAACAGTGAGGAATTGGAGTGAGATTATTAAAACCTCTTCCCTGCCGTGTCCCGTAGTATTATGGGGTGTTTTGCGACAGCAAAATATAGAGGCGGTGTCCGAAGGACAGAGGGGTTAAATAAAATTATCCGCAACAGAGGAAACATATCAAAGTATCAACACCCTACCTCTGTTCATCGCAGATGAGATAGGGGGAGTGCCCGAAAGGCAAGGGGATTAAGCCTTCAAAAACATAATACATTATCTTTCTCAATCCTTCATCGAAGAGATCGAACTGTTGCTATTGTCAAGAATTTCATCGCTAAAATTCATGTCTATTCCTTCTGATTTTCTACTGAACCCAATACAGAACCGGCATGCGATAAACGTCGAAGGAGAATAAGAGGTTCTCTTATTCTCCTTCGGTTACAAGTCTCATTTCTATTTTTCATCTAATCTTGCGAGGCTTCCCCACCTCATCAAAACCCGGTATATGAGTGAGGAGTTATCTTTCGTAATTCCTCTTTTACCGATTCCGAAACATCGAGCGTATCGATAAATTCCCGTATGGAGTCGGCATTAATTACCGTATTCGTCCGTGTCAAAGCCTTCAAAGTCTCGTACGGATGAGGATAACCCTCCCTCCGCAAAATCGTCTGGATACCTTCGGCTACCACATTCCACATCTGATCGAGATCGCGATATATAGCCGGTTCGTTCAGTAACAATTTATTCAAGCCCTTGATTGTACTATGGAAGGCAATCAACGTATGAGCCAAAGGAACACCCACATTCCGCAACACGGTCGAATCGGTCAAGTCGCGTTGCAAGCGCGAAACCGGCAACTTCGAAGACAAGTGGTCCAGTATGGCATTGGCTATTCCGAGATTCCCCTCCGAATTTTCATAATCGATGGGGTTCACCTTGTGAGGCATTGCCGACGAACCCACTTCTCCCGCTTTGATTTTCTGCTTGAAATACTCCATAGAAATGTATTGCCAGAAGTCCCGGTCGAGATCTATCACAATCGTGTTGATACGACGCAAAGCATCGAACAGAGCGGCGAGATTGTCATAATTCGAAATTTGAGTGGTCCACTCCTCCCGGTCTATCCCCAACCTCTCCTTCAAAAATCTATTCCCGAATGCCGGCCAATCGATATCGGGACAAGCAAAACGATGAGCATTGAAATTACCGGTAGCTCCTCCGAACTTACCGCTCACCGGAACCGATTCGAGCAAAGCTATCTGCCGTTCCAACCGATAGCCAAATACCCGTATCTCTTTCCCCAGACGGGTGGGCGATGCCGGCTGCCCGTGAGTTTTGGCAAGCATGGGAATATCTTTCCATTCCTCGGCATACCGGTTGATAATAGCCAGCATATCTTTCAACACTGGGAAATAACAATCGTGCAAAGCCTCTTTCAACAAAAGAGGAACCGACGTATTATTAATATCCTGTGAAGTCAACCCGAAATGGATAAACTCTTTATAAGCCTCCAAATGCAATTCGTCGAATTTCTCTTTAATAAAATACTCGACAGCCTTCACATCATGATTAGTAACAGACTCTATCGACTTCACTTTTTCGGCATCGGCCTCCGTAAAATCGGTATATATCTTGCGCAACGCCGGGAATAAATCAGGATTTACCTCCGAGAGCTGAGGCAACGGCAATTCGCACAATGCAATGAAATACTCGATTTCGACCCGTACCCTATACCGGATAAGTGCCCATTCCGAAAAATAAAGCGACAAATTTTCCACCTTATTGCGATAGCGGCCATCGACAGGAGATATAGCCGTGAGTGATGATAATTCCATAGTCTTTTATTTGAAATAGAGTACAAAAATACGATTTCCCCGGCAATTTTTACACAATAATTTCATTTTTTGTTTTGCAGATAAAAAAATAGTATTACCTTTGCAACGCTTTTCGGCAAACTATCCGGGCGTTTAGCTCAGCTGGTTTAGAGCATCTGCCTTACAAGCAGAGGGTCGGCGGTTCGAATCCGTCAACGCCCACTATCCCAAAAACAACTATATATGTCCGCACTTGTAAGAATCAGTCTTGCAGGTGTTTTTTGTTTTATGGCAAAGCCTACTCTTTACCATATACAGAAGATGCAGCCTACCATTTGCATATTAGGCAAAAATGGGTCAGTAAAAATTTAGTGAGGATTATTCTTGTATATTCTCTCCCATATATAGCTAACACAGTTCTCCGTAATACTACGGGATATAGGGGGAGGGAGATACATCACTCTGTTCCTGTTATCGAATTTTTACAAAAAAGCGCCTGCATTTCTGCAAGCGCTTCTGTGACCCCGGAGGGACTCGAACCCTCGACCCAATGATTAAGAGTCATTTGCTCTACCAACTGAGCTACGGAGTCTTCCGCTTTTGCGGTGCAAAGTTAAGCGTTATTTTTTGCCTGACAAAATTTTTTCGCGGTTTTTTGCAGGCACAATGCGCTTTTTTGTTTCGGATCAGCGTTTGCGTCGGTTTCTGACGCTCTTCGAGGCGCCGGAGCTGCCTGAGCTCTTCGATTCTTTGGGGCGTTTGACCTTCGAAGGCTTGGGCTTTTTCTTGTCGGCTTTATCGGACGAGCGTTTCGTGCCGCGTTTCGACCGCGAGCTGACTTTTTTCTCCGAGGGCGCGGAGGCTTCGGCGCTTTCGGCGTTTTCCGAGTCTTCGGCGTTGGCGGCTGCGGCAGCTTCGGCTGCTTCTTTGGCTTCGCGGCGCTTCTCAAGTTCTTCGAGCGAGGGAACCCAGAGCTTTTCCTCGAACGATGTCAGACGGCGCTGAATCGAGTCCTGGGCATGGGCGAGGGCTTCGGGCTCGGGGTGCTGCTGCATGAGCGACTGATTCCGCAGGTTGCGAGTCTTGTAGATCTCTCCGTCGTAGAGGTTCATGGCGAAGTAGTCGGCGTAGGTGCAGGTCGCGAGGTTGTTGTCGTCGCTTGTGAAGATATTCTGTGTGGCGAGGTGGGGGCGCAGGTCGTCCATCTTCACCCAGAACATGGGATATTTGACGGCGTCGCCGTAGAAGTCGCCGCTGCGGTGGAGCACAGGGCAGATTGCTTCGACGCGTGTGCGCATCCGGTTGGAACGCTTGTCGAATTCCCAGCGCTCGATTATGTAGTAGCTGAGCACTTCGTTGGCGGGCACGTCGGAGTCGTCGATCTCGTAGCGCGGATTCTTCTCTGTCGACCCTTTGGCAGGGCTGTTGAGAATATGGAAGCGTTCGAGCATATCGCCTACTTTGAGACGGTATTTGTCGGTGAAGGCTTCGCGTCCGTCGAGATATTCGTAGGCGGGCATTTCTCCCGAGGCGAGCAGGCGCATTATCATGCGGAAGAGGCTTTCTTGCCCTTCCATCGGCTCGTCGGGATAATAGAGCGGGGTGTTGGCGGGCTTGGTGAGGTCGAGCTGACGGTAGATGACGCGCATCCACTGCAGATCGGCTTCGCTGGGCTCGGTGGTCTCCATGAACAGTTGCATGCGCTCTGTTACGCCCGGTGTGGTGCTTTTGTCGCGGTCGCGGCGCGAGCGGTCGCCCTGACGGCGCATGACGGCCGAGCTCTGCGAGCTGTCCTGAGCCACGGCGCCGACGGCGCTCAGGCAGAGCAGGAGTGCTGCTATATATCGGTTGACGTGTTTCATTGTCATCGCTGTGGTATTATTCAGAGAGGGATGGTTTAGTTGACGATTACTTCTACGGGCGAGAGGGTTCGTTCGATTCCGTCGGGGCCGATGGCGCGGATTCGCGATATGTAGAACCGCTTGCCGCGCGAGAGGCGGCGGAAGTTGTCGCGCTGACGCTGCGAGAAGTTGGCGCCGTTGCTGACTTCAGGCATGGCGTTGCCCATCTGGTCGAAGAAGACGGTCTCGAATCCGAGCACCTTGAAGTCGATGTTGAGCATATCGTCGTCGATGGCGGCGTCGAGGCCGGGGGCTTCGATGAGCAGGGCTTTCTGGAAGGGCTTGCCTCCTTTGTAGCGGTCGGTTCCGCCGGCGGTCTTGAATTTGATGAACGCCACGGGGTCGGGCAGTTTGCGCACGCGGAATTTCATCGATCCTACCTGCTGGCTGCGGCCGTCGATGTCGGCGCTGACGTTTATGACGGCTTCGGCTCCGACCTGTGAGGGCTTGGCTACCCAGGTGTCGCCGGTGCGTGTCAGCGTTCCGTTGGTCATTGTCGCGCTGACGGCCGACATCGGCACTCCCGGAACCGAGATGCTTATAGGGTTGTTGATGCCGGCGTAGAGCACGTTCATCATTGTCGGCGATATGGTGGCCGAGGGTTCCATGACGGTGTAGCTCGACTGGAAGGGGAGCTTGAGCACAGAGCCGTCGCCGTTGTTGACCTGAAGGTATCCCGAGTAGTCGAAGGTGCCGGTTTTCGAGGTGACGAACTCATAGAGCCCGTTGGGGTTGTTGATTCGCGAGCCGCCGATATAGATTTCGGGGCGCGAGGTTGTGTCGATAGCGGCCAGGACTATGTTGGCGCTGTATTTGCCGCCGCGCATGACCATGCGGCTCTGCGGGATGACAAATGCGTTGAGCAGGTTCACTCTGACGTCGCCGGCGTCGACGTTGGCCATCAGCGACTGAAGAGCCTCGCCTTCGGCGTAGCGTATGTCGTTCTGGAGCTTTGTCAGGAGGGTGACGGCGGCCACTACGGGCTGATTCTCGAATTTGGCCTGCTCCCAGGGCTGGGCTACGGCCACTCCGGGGCGCCGGAAGGGATCGGTGTTGAGCGATGCCTCGACGCTCTTGCGTTTGACAGGGTCTATGATATATCCGCCGATAAATTTACGGAAGGAGTCGATCGACCCGCGCAGTTTCTCGCCGCGCCGCGTCATAGGGTTGAGCATTACCACTGCGGCACTTTCGAGGTCGTCGCGCCGGCGGATGTCGTTGATGTCGCCGTCGGGGCCGTCGGCATTGACGACGATGGCCTGTTTCAGGGAGTCGATGACGGCATATAGTGCCGATGCCTGAGAGCGCACGTCGGTGGCCTTGGCGAGCCAGGGGCCTCCTTTGGCGGGATTCTGGTCGGTGAAGGCTTTGAGCTGGGCGTAGACGGCGTCGTTGCGTCGGGCGAAGTTTTCGTTGGTTCGCGACAGTCCGCTCTGAACCTGAACGAAGCCGTCGAGCACGTCGCTCGATACGTTCAGGGCCAGCATAGCCGTCAGCACGATATACATGAGGTTTATCATGCGCTGGCGGGGCGAAAGCCGCATTACTGATTCAGCCATTCTCTGTCGGTTTGGGGTTTACTGAGGGTTAGAGGGGGTCTGGGCGTCGGCCTGCGGTGGAACGGGGCCTCCGAAGCCGGGGCGATACATATTGACGGTCATGGCGTGGATCATGTTCTCGTAGACCTGGTTGAGCTGCTGCATGTAGCGGGCCATTTTCTCGGTTTCCTCCATATAGCGGGCTGAGGTTCCGGCGCTCTTCTCATACATGTCGCGGATGTCCTTGATGCCGCGGTTGACGCGGTCGATCGAGTCGAGCTGGCCGCTTACGCTGCGCAGCTGTATCTCGTAGATGGTGTTCAGCCCCGAAACGTTGTTGTTCAGCGCCTCCATCTCCTTGACGTAGCCGCTCGACGAGCGGGTTATGTTCTCGGAGTTCTCGGTTATGGCGCGGTAAGAGTCGAGAAGCACCTCGCTGACGGCGTTGAGCGATCGCGTTGTCTCGCCGAGGCGGTGGAGCTCCTGCGAGATGGTTGCCATCTGCATCATGTAGTCGCGCGTGGCAGCTGTCAGATCGGCCATCTGTGTCATTGCTTCGGTGGCTTCGCTCATGCGGTGGATAGCTTCGGAGAGCATTGCTGCGTCGTCGGCGCTGACGGGGCTGTCGGCGCTTCCGCCGACCACTATCGGACCCGAGGCTGCCGCGCCTGTGGTTCCTGCCGTAGCTCCGGCGCCCACGCTGCCGAGATTGCCTATGACGAGCGTCCCGCCACCGCCCTGAACGTGAGTGTGACTGCCGGCCGAGGGGGTGTCGTCTTCGGCAAGGGCGCGCTCAAGGGCGTCTTCAGCCTCGGCTTCGGCCTCGAGGGCTTCCTCGGCGGCGGCTTCGGCGTGGCGAAGAGCCGGGAACACTTCTTCCCACTTATATTCGCGCGGCGGACGGTCGAAGGCTGTCAGGATGAACATGAGCACCTCGGTGCCCATGCCGACCATCAGCAGTGTGTTGCCCCCCTGGAGGTGGAGAATCTTGAACAGGGCGCCGAGGATGACCACGGCGGCGCCTATGCTGTAGGCGAAGTTGAAAAGGCGCTGGCCTCCCTCCCACTGGAGGAACTGCTCTATCTTGTTGCGGTTTATCTTTGACATTGTGTCGGATGGCTGGGGAATGGGTTATTTCTTGATCTTGTTGCCTCGGGCGAAACCTATCTGCGAGCGCACGCAGCGGAAGCCTATATAAGAGCGCTGCTCGTTCTGGAATTCCCACTGGCGTATGTCGGAACGGATATTGTGGGCGACATCTTTCCATGAACCGCCGCGCACGATCTTGCGCTTCATCTTGTAGGGGTCTTCGATTGCGGCGTTGTAGCGGTATTCGGGGTTGAGGTCGTTTGTCAGCTTCGACACGCTCTCGGTGAAGGCCGTCGAGGTCCATTCGCTGACGTTGCCGGCCATGTCGTAGAGGCCGAAGTCGTTGGGCGAGTATGTTCCGACGCGCGACGTTATAAGGTGGCCGTCCTGAACATAGTTGCCTTCCTGAGGCTTGAAGTTGGCGTAGAAACAGCCTTTCTCTTCGGTCAGGGGCAGGTCGCCCTCCCAGGGATACATGTTCTCGTCGTTGCCGGCGCGGGCGGCGAACTCCCATTCGGCTTCGGTCGGCAGGCGGTAGGGCTCTACATAGACCCCTTCGCGGCCCAGCGAGCGGCGCAGGAAGTCGGTGCGCCAGTTGGCGAAGGCGTTGGCCTGTTCCCAGCTGACTCCGACAACGGGATATTCGTTATAGCCGCCGTGGCTGAAGTAGAGGCGCACGTAAGGCTCGTTGTAGGCGTTCTCGAAGTCGTTGACCCATGCCGTAGTGTCGGGGTAGACGTTGACGATATAGGTGTTCAGGAAGTCGTAGTCACCGGTCAGGCGGCGCGATATCGTCTGGCGCACGATCTCGCCTTCGTCGTTGATCCATGCAGTGTCTTTCGAGATCATCGGATTTGTCGTCGGAACCGGTTTGTCGGTGTTGTATTCGCGACGGCGCGGATCGAGGCGGTTCTTGCGTTTGGCGGCCTCGGTGTGGTTGAAGATTTCGTAGCGGTAGTTGAGCTGCGTGGGGTCGAGTTCGCGCTGGCCTGTTATGGGGTTGGTGCGGTATACGCTCTCGATGGCGCGCTGCTCGTCTTCGTTGGCGTTGCGCCAGGGAATAGGCTTGTTCCAGTTCAGATATGGCTTCACGGGATTGCCGTCGCGGTCTTCCTCGATCTTGAAGGCTTCGTTGCCGCCATAGGCGGGGTCGGCGAGGCGTTCGCGGATTATGGAGTCGCGCACCCAGAACACGAACTGTTTGTATTTCGAGTTTGTCACCTCGGTCTCGTCCATCCAGAAAGCGTCGACGCTCATTCCGCGGGCGTCGGCACGCAGATTCCAGGCGCTGTCGGGCTTGTTGACGCCGGCTTTCATCGAGCCGCGCGAAACGAGCACCATGCCGTAGGGCGTGGGCTCGGCCCAGGCCGAGCCGCCGACACCGGTCACTTCGCCGCCGGCGCTGCCACGGTTTCCGGCCGCGCACGAGGCCAGCAGAAGGGCTGTGGTTGAGGCGATAAGGATGGTTGCTGTATTCTTCATTCTGTTATAGTATGCGTATGCTCTTGTGTTTGTTCTTGTTTTTCTCAGAGAAGTCGAGCTTCAGCTTGTAGCCGAGGAAAATCTCGTGGCTGCCGCTCGATGCCCGGTTTATGTCGGTCAGCGCATAGTCGAAGCTATAGCCCAGGAAGAATCCTTTGAACTCGGCCGACACCATCGCCATGACTGCGTCGTCGTAGCGGTATCCGATGCCGGCGGTGAGCCATTTGTTATAGCGCACCCGGGCGGTCGCTTCGGCGGTCCAGAACCTGAAATCGGTCTTGAACAACACCGACGGTAACACTTCTAATAACGTGTTTTTTATCGGAATATTGCCGCCGCCGGTAAAATAAAGTGTGCGGCGTGCCTGAAACTGATAATACTTCTCCTGATTGTCCGAGCCGCTTACCTCCGAGCCACCTTCCCCTTCGGCTGAGAATTTGATTGTCGGCGACAGGGCGTGGGTCAGCGACAGGCCGGTGTAGAAGCGCGGATGCTCGAACCAGGCTCCGACGCCGAGGTCGAAGGCTGTGCCTGCCACGTCGTTGGTCGGGATGGCCTCGTCGGTGGGGTTATGGAAGTCGTCGCCGTCGGGGATGAACACTTTCGAGCCTTTGAATGTCTCGTTGAGGATTCCGGGCTGAAGGGCTATGGTGAGCGACGATTTGAGCTTTTTGAACTGCAGCTTGTAGCCTACCTGTGCCGCGGCCGTCAGGTTGCGGAACAGTCCGGCGCTCTCCTGCTGCACGAGCACACCGACGCCGAATCTCTTTCCGAAAAGGTTCAGCGGCATGTCGGCGAGCCCGACGAAGGTAGTAGGGGCGTTGTCGATGCCTACCCACTGCAGGCGCGACCCGACGCGGATGCGTATATAGTCGTGGTTGCCGATGGCGGCCGGGTTGTAGTAGGTCGGCACCTCGAAATACTGTGTGAACTGGGCGTCGGTCTGGGCGCGCGCCGTCAGGGCGCAGCCAAGCAGCAGCGCCGCGGTCAGCAGAAGATTGAGGATATATCGGTGGCTTCGGCTCATTCGAAGTAGAAGGTGAAGACGACCATGCGCGATTTCGCTTTGTCGAGAGCGCGGGTGAAAGCGAGCTTCTGGGGCTCTTCGACGAGGTCGGGACGGTTGTGGTTTATTATGTCGGAGAGTCCGAAACAGAAACGCACCTCCGGAATGAATTTGAAGTAGGGCAGATAGAAGTCACAGCCGAACCCTATCGAGAGATAGGTGTCGTAGGTCTTCAGCTTCAGGAGGTCGGGCCGCTTCTTTCCGACGTCGAAAGCCGGCATCACTCCGCCGATAAGATAGGGACGGGCGTTGCGCCAGCGCACGGCGGCGAATTTAAGGTCGACGGGAAGAACGACCTGGGCTGTCTTGAGGGTCTGTTTGTCGGTGTCGCCGCTGAGGGCGTCGCGCATCTTCAGTTCGCGACTCCCGAAGAATATGCCCGGCGAGAATCTGAGACTGAAATAGTTGTTGAGGCGCAGGGCGAAAAGTCCGGTCACGTTGAAGCCGGGCTGGAACGTCGGCTGCGACATAAACCACTGGCGCCCTTCGTCGCTGATATAACCGTTGTGGGTGAAAGCGAGATCCTGAGAGTGGAGCCCGACGGAGAATCCCAGATGCCAGCGCCGGTTGTCGGCGTATGGGCGGTTTACAAGCTTGTCGTTGAAGCCGCGGGCAGCCGCAGACGGTGCCGCTGCGAGCGACACCGCCGTCAGAAGCAGTGCTGTCAGGATTTTTGCCGGGATTTTCATCAATAGAGAAACGCCGGCGCGCCGTTATTATTGCGTGCGGAGGCGGAAAAAGGGGTCAGCGGCGGCTGTTGTTCGAGGCTATGGCAGCTCCGACGAGGGCTTCGAATTCAGGCTGTTCGATCAATCCGGTCCGCGACTCCGAAGTTCCGTCGCTGTAGATTATCGTCACCTGCGGAATGGCGTTGACGCCGTAGGCGCGTGCGAGCTCTTCGGCCTTGTCGACGTCGACGCTCAGGAAACGGGCTTTTCCTTTGTATTTTTCTGCGGTGGCGTCGAAAATTGGGCCGAACATCCGGCAGGGGCCACACCAGGCCGCGTTGAAGTCGACGATGGTAGGCATCGACGGGTCGGGCGAAACAGTCGGAGCCGTGTAGATTTCGACGGCGCCAGGGGCTTCGGCCTGAGCTTCGGTGGCGGCTTTCTCGTCGGCTTCGGCCGCGGCGTCGATTCGTTTGTCGGTGTTGCCGCCGCAGGCTGTCAGAACCAGTGCGGCGGGAATAGGCAGAATGTTGGTTCTCGCTCGGTCTG
>OGPY01001141.1_pt1 | contig 21166 bp, 15 predicted proteins | sample 1553121 | NCBI WGS metagenome assembly OGPY01 (sample SAMEA2580004, study PRJEB22360) | human gut metagenome
TTTCCATCCGCAGGGACAACTTAAAGGCTCCAACACTGCCATATCTTATATGGCTGGCCGTTATGATTGTTCTGGGCTGTGATGCCTATATCACCTATCAGGTATTAAAAACCGGCAGTATGAAGGGCGCATTTTTCTATTTCTTTCTGATTATGATTGCTGTTGCGATTATGTGGAGCGCATTTTTATTCCCATATATTGCAAGATTTGAAAATACCGTAAAGCAGACATTGAAAAATGCATTTCTGCTGATGATAAGGCATCTGCCATGGGCATTGCTGCTGCTGGTGATTTTGATTGCATCGGCTCTGTCGATTTATATTATACCGGTACTGCTTGTGGTGATTCCGGCAGTTGCATCGATTGTATTTGATTTTATTTTAGAGCGCCTGTTCCGCCGCTATATGAGTCCGGAGGATTTAGCGCGTGAAGAAGAAAATGATATGTATGCATCATAATACATAAATAAAAACAAAAAGAGAGGGAGAAAAAATGAGTGTAACAATTTCAGAAGCAGTAAAGTATATCGGAGTAGATGACAAGACAATTGACCTGTTCGAGAGCCAGTATGTGGTTCCGCATGGTGTATCTTATAATTCTTATCTGATTTTGGATGAAAAAGTGGCTTTAATGGATACGGTAGACACCAGAGGTGTGGAGCAGTGGGAGAAAAATCTGCTGGCCGCATTAGACGGACGGAAAGTGGATTATCTGATAGTTTCCCATCTGGAGCCGGATCATGCCGGAAGTATCGGACGTCTGGTAGAGCTTTTCCCGGAAGTGACCCTGGTGGGAAATGCCAAGACATTTCACATGCTTCCACAGTTTTTTGACGAGCTTCCGGTGGATGAGAACCATAAAATTACAGTGGCAGAAGGAGAGTCTTTGTCTCTCGGTACCCATACGCTGAATTTTTATATGGCACCGATGGTACACTGGCCGGAAGTGATGGTAACTTATGAGAGCAGTGAAAAGATTTTATTCTCTGCAGACGGATTTGGAAAATTCGGCGCATTGGATTATGAAGATCCGGAAGGATGGGCCTGTGAAGCGAGAAGATATTACTTTAATATTGTAGGAAAATACGGTGCACCGGTACAGGCACTGTTAAAGAAAGCAGCAGGACTGGATATCCAGACGATCTGTCCGCTGCATGGTCCGGTATTAAATGAAAATCTTGGCTATTACATTGGATTATATGATACCTGGAGCAGCTATAAGCCGGAGGATAAGGGTGTTCTTGTAGCATATGCATCGATCCATGGAAATACTGCAAAAGCAGCACGGAAATTTGCTGAGATGCTGCGTGCCAAAGGAGTAGAGAAAGTTTCTGTCATGGATCTTTCCCGTGATGATATGGCAGAAGTTGTGGAAGATGCGTTCCGTTATGACCGTATGGTTCTTGCAGCAGCAAGTTACGATGGCGGTGTATTCCCATGTATGCAGGACTTCCTGCATCATTTACAGTCCAAGGCATTCCAGAACCGTACCGTAGGTATTATTGAGAACGGTACCTGGGGACCGACGGCCGGAAGAACGATGAAGGGAATTCTGGAAACCATGAAAAATATTACCATTGTGGAGCCGATGGTAACGATCCGTTCCGCCATGAAAGAGTCCGACCTACCAGCGATGGAAGCTCTGGCAGATGTGATTGCAAATGCATAAGCACTTCGGAAAACGGACCAAAAAGAAACATCATATTGTGCTGATCTGTTCCGCTGTGGTCATTGCGGCGTTTGTGCTTCGCATGCCGGTGGAGATGAATGTAGCAGATGCCTGTGGAATGCAGCAGAAGGTCAATGTGCTTAGCAGCAGTATGCATAACCGGCAGGCGGAGGATTACCTGAATGATGCAGGAGAGTTTTGCATTTCCCAGACAGTGCTCAGGGAAGGGAAACCGTCCGTTGTTCCGCAAGTCAGGCGAATCGGGCTTCGTTTCCTTCCGGTGAGCCATATGACACAGCAGTGGCTGCTGGTACAGAGAATTCTGACCTCGAAGCCCAAATTTCTTGTTCCACCGGCGCGTCGGCTGATCGTCGGGCGGTATATCCGCGCAAATCCCGTCTGTGTGTGACAGAATGAAACTCAGGGGATACAAAAAAATTTGGATAGAGACAGGAGAACAAGCATTATGAGAAAAACAAAGATTATTTGTACCATCGGACCTGCAAGCGAAAGCGAATCTGTACTGACACAGATGTGTAAAGCCGGCATGAATGTAGCCAGATTAAACTTTTCCCATGGAAGCCATGAGGAACATCAGAAGAAGATTGATACGATCAAAAAAGTGCGTAAGGCGTTAGGTCTTCCAATTGCGATCATGCTGGATACCAAAGGACCGGAGTACCGGATCAAAACCTTCGAAAACGGAAAGATCACGTTAAAAGATGGAGATACATTTACACTGACAACGGATGATATTGTGGGAAATCAGGAGAGAGTTTCCGTAACCTACAAAAACCTGATCAACAATCTGAAGGTGGGAGATCATGTCCTGATCAACAATGGTCTGATTATTCTGGAAGTAGAAAAGCTGAAAGCACCGGATGCCATCTGTAAGGTTCTTGTCGGAGGCGAGGTGTCGGATAAAAAGAGCATGAATTTCCCGAACAAGGTCATGGATCATGCATTTTTGAGCGAGCAGGATAAGAAAGATCTGCTGTTTGGTATCAAAAACGACGTGGATTTCGTTGCGGCATCTTTTGTTTCCGTAAAGAAAGATGTCGAGGATATGCGTAAATTCCTTGACGAGAACGGCGGCGAAGATATTGATATTATTGCAAAGATTGAGAACCGTTCGGGTGTGGAGCACATTGAAGAAATCTGTGAGATTGCCAATGGTGTCATGATTGCCCGTGGAGATCTCGGAGTCGAAATCCCGGGCATGGAAGTGCCTGCGGTTCAGAAGTATCTGATCAGCAAGTGCCGTATGCTCGGAAAACGTGTCATAACCGCGACCGAGATGCTCGAGTCCATGATTCACAATCCGCGTCCGACACGTGCAGAGCTTTCCGATGTGGCAAACGCGGTATACGATGGATCATCCGCGATCATGCTGTCCGGAGAATCGGCTGCCGGTAAATATCCGGTAGATGCTGTGCGGAACATGGCAGAGATTGCTGAGTATACGGAATCCCAGATCAAATATACCAAGCGTTTCCGTACTTCTGATTTTGAGACAAGAAGCATTCAGGATGCCATTTCGCATGCAACCTGTGCGATGGCAGTTGATGTCCAGGCAAAATGTATTGTCGCAAGTACACTCAGCGGAACTACCGCACGTATGGTCAGCCGTTTCCGTTGTCCGGTAGATATCATCGGAATGACGACTTCCGAGAAAGTATGGCGGAAATTGAACTTAAGCTGGGGGGTTACTCCGGTTCTCTGCGAGGAATTCAGTTCGATGGAAGTTATGTTCTACCATGCAATGAAAAAGGCAAAAGAAGTATTTTCATTACAGAGCGGAGATGCTGTTGTTCTGACCGGTGGTCTGATCAATGGCAAAGTAGGAAATACGAATGTGATTAAGGTAGAAACCGTAAAATAAAATAGAACATAAGCGAATGCTGTGTAGTTGGAAAGCGCATGTGACATCTCTGTTGCATGCGCTTTTCGTGTGTTTTTGTGAAAATCTACTACCTTTACGGGGAAAATAGTTTGTGCTATAGTATATTTGTACGGAAATAATCAGACAATATTTACAGTTTACCAGGGAAAGGCAGGCCTATGGTAGAAAAAAACGATCAGAAGAAGTGCAGGGATATATCAACAGAGATTCAGGAGATTCTGGCAAAATGGGGAAAGTATTTTTTTTACTATTATCCCAAAGAACACAGGATCAGACCATCAGAGTTTGCAGCCCGTCACATGGGAATCGTGGAGAATGCTACGGATCTGGAGCATAGTATCCTCATGGACAGAATTATGGAAAAAGAAAAACTGTTAAAACTGTTTCAGGATATTGACCATGGCGCAAAGACGGTAAGTGCAAAGATTCAGTCTTCGGGAAAAGACATGGTATATCAGATCTCTATGGGTAGGATTCAGGGCGGTTCACAGAAACAACCGGAATATGTATTGGGTCTGATCGAACAGATCAGGGCAGACACACGCCAGAATGAGATTATTCAGGCACTGGGAAGCAATTTTAACAGTGTATATTATGTAGATGTGGATCATGATAAGGTATATGTATATAAGGTGAACTCCGCAGTGCGCTCTGTGCTCAATGATACGCTTAAGGAAATTCCGGGATATGAAGCTATCATGGCAGAATATGTGGGGAAGGTTGTCCTTACCGAAGATCGTGAGACAATGCTGTATGAGACCTCCATTGAAAATCTCCGTAAGCAGCTGAGCATGAAAAAAGCATATCAGTATGATTACCGGATTGTGCGGGATGGGAAAGTAGAATACTGCCGTGCAAAATTTGTAAATACATCGGATGGAGGACAGCTGCACCGGATGGTAGCAGGATTTTCCGATATCAGTTCCGAAAAACAGAGGGAACTTGAGCGCATGGCATATGTGGACAGTGTAACCGGTGGAAATAATTACGAAAGTTTTAAGAAGAAAATCCGGGATTTCCGGCAACCGGGATATCTGGTGTCCATGGACATCCACTCCTTTAAAATTATCAATTCGATCTGTGGAATTATCAAAGGGGATGAAACACTCAAAGGAATCTGGAAGTGTATTCAGGGGATACTGGAAAAAGATGATCTGGCAGGACATATCAATGCAGACCGTTTTGTGATTTACAGTAGTGGAAAGGATCAGGAAAAGACGATCCGGCAGTTACAGCAGCTGGAGACCATACTGGCAGAATTGTCGGAAAGACTGAAGGTTCCGAAGCTGATCCCTTATTTTGGAGTGACGAAGTGGAAACCGGATTCCAAAGTGGAAGAGGTATACAGCGAAGCAAATTTTGCCAAGAATCAGATCAAGGATCGCAAAGATATCAGCTATCAGTTTTACAGCCATGAAGATACGATCCGCATGCTTGAAGATAAAGCCATGGAGGATGAATTTAAACATTCTCTGGAAAATAACTGTTTTGAGGTGTGGTATCAGCCGAAATATGATCCGGAAACAGAGCGGATGGTAGGGGCAGAAGGTCTGATCCGCTGGAGAGATGAAAAGGGAAATGTTATTCCACCCGGCAAATTCATTCCGTTGTTTGAGAGAGACGGACTGATAAAAGTTCTGGATGAGTATGTTTTCCGAAAAGTATGTATGCAGCAGTTAGAATGGCAGAAACAGGGAAAGGAGATTATTCCGGTATCCATCAATCTGTCCAGGGCGAGTCTGTATTTTGACAGTGTGGTCAGCCGGTATCAGCAGATCGCTGATGAAATCGGAGTAAAAACCCATCTGGTTCCGATTGAGATTACAGAGAGCGCAGCAATTGACAATGACAATATCAAGGGGCTGGCAGATAAGTTCCATGATAATGGTTTTCCATTACTTGTAGATGATTTTGGATCGGGGTATTCTTCCCTTGCAACACTGAACATGAAATGTTTCGATACGTTAAAAATTGACAAAAGTCTGATTGATTACATCGGGGATTTCAGTGGGGAACGATTGCTGGAACATACGATTTTACTTGCAAAGGAACTTGGATTGTGCGTTACGGCAGAAGGTGTTGAGAGAGAAGAACAGGTGGATTTCCTCAAACAGATGAAGTGTGACAGTATTCAGGGATATTACTATTCGAGACCGCTTCCAAAGGAAGAGTTTGAAAAACTTTTGCTGACAGCTTAAATGATAAGAAAACAGGGAAAACTTTTATGGAATCATAGAAGTTTTCCCTGTTTTATTTATTGACCGAGAAGGGAATCTACATAATTGCGTATTGCATAATTGTCTTCCGGCATCTGACATCCCACAATATATACACCTTCATCATCCGAGCACCGGATGACATGTCCTTCCAGATGGGACTGATCCGAAAGGGCAAAATTTTGGATATCGATAGCAACATCTGCATGTTTGTGATCCATGAAAAACGGATCCCGGATCAGAAATGCAAATCCATTGGCACTGATATTGTCAAGCTGACCGGAGAACGTTGTGTCGGAATCTTTCAGCGTGATGGTACATGGATTGGACACATCTGCCCGTGGGTATTTCCGGCGGTTTTTGATCTCCGGACGTGCGGAAAGCTGCAATACATAGGCATGGGAACCGGATGCCGTGTCAGCCTGTATCTGCGCCTGATCCCAACAGTAGAGAACATTGTCAACCGTGACCTGAACCTTACAGGTTTCGGATCCGTTTAACTGTGGATTGTCAGACAAAATCAGGGAAATACTATTTTCCGCAACAGATCTGACTTCTCCGTGATACTCCATGCGTTCCAGATGTTTTGGAAGAATAACTTTTGCTTTCATACCGGCATGAATATCATCCAGACCCATGAAACCACCGATGCCCAGTTCACACATCAGCTCCTGAATTACATTTTCTATGTTATTGATGTTGGAAGCACTTTCCTCATATTTGCTGAGCATGCGTTTGCTTGTTTCATCGGAATCACTGATGCATGTGGTCATGGTTTCCACGATGGAAGATACCTGTTCCATATTTTCTACCAGCTGACGATTGGAAGATTCCACTTCTTTCATGGCAGAATCAATTGTCTGGATGTGTTCACCCAGAAGAGAAGAATCCTGTGTAATTTTATTTACATTTTCACCGGTCTGGGTTACTTTTTCCAGAGTGACCTGAATAAGTTTTAAGGTTTCTTCAATGGAAGAAGTCATTTTTCCTGAAATTTCATCCAGCCGCGAGAGTGCTTCGCTGATCTGTCCGGAAGAATCTTTGGTTTCGGTACTCAGCTTGCGGATCTGTTCCGCAACGACGGAGAATCCTTTTCCGGCTTCCCCTGCGCGGGCAGCTTCAATGGAAGCATTAAGTGCCAGCAGATTGGTCTGGCTGGAAATACTGTCAATGGTTCCGGTTTCCTGTTTTACGGTTTCAAATTCTGCCTTGAAAGCGTCCAGAATATGTTCTACCTCATTGGACAGATCTGCCATCGTTCTGGCAGTCTGTACCAGACTCTCCAGATCAACGGAACTTGTTTTTGCATGTTTGCCGGATTCCGCAGTCAGGGATACCATATCATTGATCATGGAAGCAACATTCTGTACCTGGGAATTAATATCTCCTGTCATTTCCTGCGAGGAGGCTGTCCGGGACTGCAGCTGGCCGTTATGGTCGGTCAGTTTGTTCATTCCGTCTACGACAATGTCAGAACCGTGTTTGTTTTCCGTGGCGAGTTCGCGGACAACGGTGATTCCATCCATGATGGTATTGCTGGCGGTTTTAACCTGTTCAACAGTTGTAACAACCCGTTTTAAATCGGCTTTGATACTGTTTGTCAGGGCACCATCGGATTCGATGAGATGGCGGATAGACATGATATAGCCGATATAACAGAGCAGGAGACAGGCAATCTGCAGCTGATAATTTTTCTGGTCCGTTGCAGTATTCTGACCGAGAACGACCAGATGATAAATGACACTGATAATGACACTGGCGATATTGGCGATTGCACATCCCACCATAAATTTCCGGTCTTTGTAAAGAACCAGAAGACTGACAACCGGAAGAATATAGGTAAAGGCAATCGGTGAATCGGTGGTGCAGATCAGGAACGTGTAAAAAATACCGTAACCGACGACAAGCGCATACCGATAGCGGTCATCAGCCTTTCCCCTGATGCGCAAAAGAAGATCACCGGCAAAAAAAGGAACCCAGCACAGTATTAAAAAAATGATGAAATTTGTGGAAGGATACCCACCCTGGGATACATCTGTGCCGTAGTTTGCACTAAGAAGAAGGGCAAATACAAGCCAGATGCGTCTGGCTTTGATATTGGCCTTGGCCTTAAATTCATTTTCATTATAATCCATAATACGTTTCTCCTAGTGAATGCTAATTCTATTGTATGACGGGATGAACGTTTTTTCAAGTAAAATGCTTTGTTTTCTGTGCATAATTTTTCCGGGATTCCGGCATACTACCCATACAACATGAATATGGAAAGTAATCTGGAAAACAGGAGGAAATTTATCATATGAAAGCAACTGGAATTGTGCGCAGAATCGATGATCTGGGAAGAATTGTGGTTCCGAAAGAAATTCGCAGGACACTGCGCATCCGGGAGGGGGATCCCCTAGAGATTTTTACAAGCCGGGAGGGCGAAATTATGCTCAAAAAATACTCACCGGTTGGGGAACTGGGCGAGTTTGCACGAAGTTATGCACAGGCACTGGCACAGACCACAGAGGCTCTGGTCTGCATTACGGATCGGGAATATGTGATCGCAGCAGCGGGAACCGGGAAAAAGGAAGTTGAGGGGGAACAGCTGAGCGAAGAAATGGAAGAAATGATTGAAAAGCGCAGCACAGTTGTGAAAACAGGAGAAGAACAGGCCTGCTCCATTACAAAAAAAACAATGTCAACCCTTCCGAAGGGAATTGTGCTTTCAAGTATTCTGTGCAATGGAGACTGTCAGGGTGCTGTGATTCTGGCAGATAACAGCGGACAAAAGGAAACACTTGGACTGTTGAAAGCATTGTCTGCCACAGCTGCAAATTTTCTGGGGAAAAATATGGAGCAGTGAAAATAATAAAATCTTAATAAAAAGATAATTTGCATATACTGTCCAAAAGAGATAAAATGTATGATGTATGTTTCCAAAATAAATATGGAGGAGAGTATATGTCAACCAAGAAGAAAAAGAAAAGAAAGAAAAAGCAGCATCGCTTTTTCTGGTTTGTCATAAAGCTGCAGATCGTGCTGATGCTTGTTGTGCTGGCAGGTTTTGGATACTACTATTTTGGCGGATATGCGGATCAGATACAGCAGATGCGCCGTGAGGCAGTGCAGGAAGTATCTGCTTCCGACGATTCTACGTTTATCCCTTCACAGACCTGCTCCGTTTTTGATAAAGACGGAAAACTGATCTCTGAACGAAGGGGAGACAAGAATGCGCAGTATGTCAAATACGAGGATATTCCAAAGAATTTTGTCGCAGCGATTATCAGTATTGAGGACAAGAAGTTTTACCAGCATAACGGTGTGGATCTGAAAGGACTTGTGCGCGCGGTCAAAGCCACAGTAATGTCGAAACTGAAAAAATCGCAGGGTGGTACGCAGGGTGGAAGTACGATTACCATGCAGCTTGCCAAGCTGATTTATATGCAGCCGAAACAGACGTGGCAGTACAAGGTGAAGCAGATGTTTCTTGCGTGGGAACTCGAAAAACGTTACAGTAAGGATAAAATTATGGAATTTTATCTGAATAACGTGTATTTTGCAAACGGCTATTACGGAATTGACGCTGCCTGTCATGGATATTTTAACTGTGAACTGAAAGATCTTGATGTATCGCAGACCGCGTATCTGTGTGCGATCCCGAACCGCCCGTCCAATTATGATCCGGTGACACACCCGGACAATACCATTACCCGGCGGAATCTGATCTTAAAGAATATGCGGGATGACGGGAAAATCTCCCAGGAAGAGTATTATGAGGCAACCAAAGAAGAGATTGCACTGAACCGGCCTAAAAAGAGTGACACGGAGAAAATTAACAGTTCGATTGACACTTACACGTATGACTGCGCAACCCGTGCACTGATGGAACAGGAAGGTTTCCAGTTTAAATATTATTTTGATTCGGATAAGGAAAAGAAGTCTTATGGGGAAGCATATGACGAACTTTACAGTGCGTGTCAGAAGAAACTGTTTTCCGGAGGATACAAAATCTATACGACGATTGATATGGAAAAACAAAAGGAACTGCAGTCTGCCATTGATGATACCCTGAAAGGATTTAAAGACAAATCCAAAGACGGAACTTACAAGATGCAGGCGGCAGCAGTATCAATTGATAACAACAGCGGATATGTTGTGGCAATCGTGGGCGGCCGTAAGCAGGATTCGGATAATTATACGTTAAACCGTGCATACCAGAGTTACCGTCAGCCGGGAAGTTCGATTAAGCCATTGCTGGTATATACTCCGCAGCTGGAGCGCGGGTATACTCCGGATACCGTTGTGGATGACCATAAACTAAAAGACGGACCGTCGAATGCAAACAATACATATGCCGGAAAGATTCCGCTCAGATATGCGGTTGCACATTCCATTAATACGATTGCCTGGCAGCTGTATGATGAACTGACACCAAAAGCAGGCCTGCAGTATTTAAAAAATATGAATTTTGCACAGATCAAGGACGGAGATTATACCCTCGCCACATCTCTTGGTGGATTTACCAAAGGTGTTTCTCCACTTGAGATGGCATCCGGGTATGCAGCGGTTGAAAATGACGGACTTTACAGGGAACCGACCTGTGTAAAATCAATTGTGGATTCTGACGAAAATGTAGTCTATACGTCCAGTCTGACGGAAAAAACGGTTTATAAGCAGGATGCGGCGCGGATGATGACGGATATCATGACCTCCGTTATGGACAGTGGAACCGGACGTTCTGCAAAGCTTGCCGATATGCCGTGTGCCGGAAAGACGGGTACAACAAACGATCACAAAGATGGATGGTTCTGCGGATTTACCAGATATTATACAACCGCAGTCTGGGTGGGATGTGATTATCCAAAAGCCATTTCCAATCTGAGTGGAAGCACATATCCGGCACAGATCTGGAAAGCATATATGTCTGCGGCCCACGAGGGATTATCTTCGCTTGATTTCCTTCCTTATGCTCAGCTTTCGGATGATTTTAAAAATCAGCAGAAGCAGGAAGAGGAAGAACACGACAAGATGCGCGAAGAAAACCAGATGGAAGAAAACCAGACGGATGACCAGCAGACTTCCGAGAGCCAGCAGAAAGATAATACAACGGACGGAAGCTCCGAAAATGATAACCAGCCGGACAATAACGACAGCAATGCCGGTGATCAGAATAACAATTCCAAACCGGAACATAGTGGGGACAACGATTCCGGAGAAAGCGGAGGAAACACTGATACGCCGGAAAATGGAGAAAATACCAATAAACCGGACAATAGCGGAACCACGGATAATAGCGGTGATACCGGAGAGAGTGGAGATACCGGTGGTGGAAACGTACAATAAACATATATAAAACAGTGCAACCGGTGTATTTATGGATACATCGGTTGATTTTTTTATCGATACTAGGCAGAAATTCCGGAATATGGTAGAATATAGATACATGGGGTAGAAGAAAAATACATATCACATAGATCAAGGAGGAATCAGGAATTGAAGAAATATGGATTTGGCGTAGACGTGGGAGGAACCACCGTAAAAATGGGATTTTTTGAGACAAGCGGAGAGCTTCTTGACAAATGGGAAATCAAGACAGATACCAGCGATAACGGAAAGGCAGTACTGCCGGATATTGCACAGGCGATTGATAACAAACTGGCGCAGGAAGGCATCAGTAAGAGTGATGTAGAGGGTGTGGGAATCGGTGTTCCGGGTCCTGTGCGGAGTGATGGCGTTGTTAACGGGTGTGTCAATCTCGGCTGGGGAGTGATCAATGTTGCGGAGGAACTCGGTGCACAGACAGGTCTGAAAGTAAAAGTCGGAAATGATGCGAACGTTGCAGGTCTTGGCGAAATGTGGCAGGGCGGTGGAAAAGGAAGTAAAGATGTCATCATGGTAACGCTTGGTACCGGTGTCGGCGGTGGAATTATCGTGGACGGACATGTGGTTGCCGGATATAACGGTGCAGGCGGAGAAATCGGACACATTACCGTAAATCATGATGAGATAGAGCCTTGTAACTGTGGGCAGTATGGATGTCTGGAACAGTATACTTCTGCGACTGGTATTGTACGCATGGCAAAACGTAAACTTGCCAAAACACAGGATGCGACAAAGCTTCGTGATTATAAAGATATTACTGCGAAAGACATTTTTGATGTGGCAAAAGAAGGCGATGAAGTAGCTCTTGGACTGGTAGATGAAGTGGGAGAAATTTTAGGGTCAACCCTTTCGAATATTGCATGCGTGACCAATCCGGAAGTTATCGTGATCGGTGGTGGTGTGTCCAAAGCCGGACAGATTTTAATCGATACGATCCAGAAGCACTTTAAGGAAAGCTGCTTCCATGCATGTCGTGATACCCGCTTTGAACTGGCACAGCTTGGCAATGATGCCGGAATATACGGGGCAATGCAACTCATTATCGGATAAGTTCAAAAAACAGAACCATATGCACAGCAAACATTTTCGTGTAGGAAGAAAGTGTTTGCTGTGCTTTTTTGTACTCTTTTATCATTACCCTGTTGAAAAAATATCTTGACAATCAAACTATCTTTGCATATACTTTGACTAAGAAACTGTTTGACAATCAAACTATTTCACAATCAAACAAAATTGAAGACAGTAAAAGGAGAACCCATTATGTTAGAAAAGTTAAAAGAAATCATTGCAGACCAGTTAAACGTAGACGCAGATTCTATCACCGCAGAGTCCCGTTTCAAAGAGGATCTTGAGGCAGATTCCTTAGATCTGTTTGAGCTGGTTATGGCTTTGGAAGAAGAGTACGGTGTAGAGATTCCTTCTGAGGATTTAGAGAAGATCCTTACCGTTCAGGATGTCATTGATTATATGAAAAATAAGGGTGTTGAGGCATAAGCTATGAAAACAAGAGTGACAGAGCTTCTGGGAATCGAATATCCGATCATTCAGGGCGGTATGGCATGGGTCGCAACACATGAACTGGACAGGTCGAGATCCAATGCCGGCGGACTTGGCCTCAACGGCGCGAGGGGAGCACCGGCTTCCTGGGTGCGTGAGCAGATTCAGGCAGCAAAAAAAGAAACCGACAAGCCGTTTGGAGTAAATCTCATGCTGATGAATCCGGAAGCGGATGAGATTGCAAAAGTAATTGTGGAGGAAGGCGTTAAGGTAGTAACAACCGGCGCCGGCAATCCGGCCAAATATATGAGCATGTGGAAAGAAGCCAAAATCAAAGTAATCCCGGTTGTGGCAAGCGTGGCATTGGCAAAGCTGATGGAGCGTGGCGGTGCGGATGCACTGGTCGCTGAGGGAATGGAGTCCGGTGGACACATCGGTGCCCAGACGACGATGACACTCGTACCACAGGTAGTAGATGCGGTATCCATTCCGGTCATTGCAGCCGGTGGAATTGCAGATGGACGTGGATTTGCGGCAGCTATGATGCTTGGCGCAGAGGCAGTACAGATGGGAACCCGTTTTGTTGTTGCAAAAGAATCCACGGTTCATGAAAATTACAAGCAGCGCGTGGTCAAAGCAAAAGATATTGACAGTGAAGTGACCGGCATGTCCACAGGCCATCCGATTCGCGTTATTCGTAACAAAATGACCCGCGAGTACTTAAAGAAAGAAAAAGAAGGTGCACCGTTCGAAGAACTTGAGCAGATGACACTCGGAGCACTGCGCAAAGCAGTTGTCGAGGGCGATGTCATGTACGGCAGCGTTATGGCAGGCCAGTCTGCGGGTCTGGTAAAAAAAGAAGAGACCTGTGCGGAAATTATCCGGGATGTTATGAGTGGTGCCGAAAAGTTATTGGGACAGAAATAGGAGAAGACAGTGAAGAGAGTATTTATGTTCCCTGGACAGGGATCTCAGTATATTGGTATGGGAAAAGAGTTTTACGACGCCATGCCGGAAGCAAAAGCGGTTTATGATCTGGCAAATGAAGTGACAGGTCTGGATGTGGCAGCTCTTTGCTTTGAAGAAAATGATAAGCTGAACATTACAGAGTACACACAGATCTGTATGCTCACAACCGAGGCGGCTATTTATACAGCATTACAAGCAGCGGGAATTGGCTGCGACGTTACGGCAGGCTTAAGCCTTGGCGAATATGGTGCGCTGATTGCATCCGGAGCGATGACAATGCGGGATGCATTTGCGGTTGTCCGCAAGCGCGGTATTTATATGGAACAGGCATATCCGGTAGGCGGCGGTATGTCTGCAATTCTTGGACTGGATGCGGAAAAGATCGCAGCAATCTGTGAGGAAACCGCTGCAAAAACAAACAAAGTTGTTTCCATTGCAAATTACAACTGTCCGGGACAGCTTGTCATCTCCGGCTCCGTATCCGGTATCGATGCCGCATGTGAAAAGATGCTGGCTGCCGGTGCAAAACGTGCACTGAAACTGAAAGTCGGCGGTGCATTCCACTCCCCTCTGATGGAACCGGCTCGTGCAGAACTGGCTGCCGCTATCGAAGCGACTCCGATCCACAAACCGTCTTGCCCTGTTTACCAAAACGTAAGCACGAAAGGCGAAACCTGTCCTGAAACAATCAAGGCTAACCTGATTGCCCAGCTGACTGCCCCGGTCCGTTGGACACAGAGCGTTCAGAACATGATTGCCGACGGTGCCGATCATTTCATCGAACTAGGTCCGGGCGCTGTACTTCAAGGATTAGTGAAAAAGATAAATAAGGAAGTAACGACAGAAGGCATGCAATAAACAGTTTGCTTCATTCATATAAAAAGGTTGGTAGGAAAGTTCTTCATCGAACACCTACCAACCTTTTCTCATATCACTACTTCAGATTCCACCACAAGGCAGTCTCCACCACATCCGGTCCGCCCAACAGTTCGAGGGCTTTATTATAACCTTCCAGGTTGTTCGTCTGGATATTGGCCGGATAGCGATAACGCTTCGGATAAAACTCCAAACGGCATTCTTTTGAAGTGGCAACTGTCAAGGGAACCTGGTTCAACGGGTTATAGTCTTTTTCAACAGCTTGATTCTCGAAAAAAGGCAAACCGATACGGCGATGGTCGCTCCAAACTTCCTCGGGCAACCAGGGAACCTGAGCAATATATTTCTGTGTGAAGATCTTCGTCATCGCATCGTTATTATATGCACCGCCACGATAGATGGAATTTTTCGGATATGTATAAGTCATCGTCTTGTTCTCTTTTGTGTACGGATCAACATAGTTTACGATATAAGGCTTTGCCTCCGTTGTATGGTCGAAACTGACAGATGTCCCGATCCGATTATATTCGGTAGAAGACAGATAAGCACCTACTTCACTCAACAAACCGTGGTACTCGAAGCTCGCAGTCACTCCGTTCTCGTAGTTCGATTTAGGAGAACCCGGAACATCCCAACCACGCACGCCAGCTTCAGCCAGCAAGAAATAACTTTCCCAAGGACCGAAATAGACACGTTTCTGAGTACTCATGCGGTATTGCTTCGACATGGACGGATAGTTATAGTTTTTTCCGGTCAATTCGGTAGCCAAACTACCTTTCACATCCCATTCACCGGCCACCCATGTCCCCCAAGTATATCTAGGATCGATTGTCAGCATCGGCTTCGTGTTATCATCCGGATCGAACAGGGAGACCGGTTTCACCTCGCTGGCCGCCCCGATATAATCGGAATAAACCACACCATCGTTCCATCCTACTACACTAAATAACTTCGGTGCACGTGGATCGACATATTGTGGAACGCCGTCGAAATAAAATCCGGCACACGGATCGTTCGTCGTCAACGGAAAATGCCTATCCAAATACAAGCCCATGTAAGTATGCGGGTTCTTCAGATGTGCTTTCAATGAATCTGGTAGTGGAAATTCGTTACTTCCCAAGCCGACCACGAGATTCTTGAATGTAACGGACATCGCCTGTGCATTCCAGGTACGGGACATAACGCTGGTCAGGTCGCTCCATCCGTCCTTTTCCTGTACACCGGCAAGTTCGGAAAGTGAAGAAATATATCCTTTGGAAGCGGCATCTTCAAACTCTCTTTTAGCCAGCTGCGGGTTTGCATTCACGATACGCATTGCCAGGCGCATACGCAGAGAATTGGCATATTTCTTCCACATATTCACATTTCCGGCATAGAAAGCGTCTTCAGCCGACATCGGAGACATATCAATTGACGGGTCGAGCGCGGCTTCCGCCTCCTTTAGTTCTTTGAGAATAAAAGTATAAATCGCTTCTACACTGTCGTACTCGCCCGGAACGCCCGAAAAAGCATCCAACGCCGGAATCGGCCCGAACCCGTCAGAGACCTCCGAGTTCAGGTAAGCCCGCCAGATACGCGCCATCTGGATCACATTTTTATAATACGGATAGAGATCAGCTTCACCATCAGCCACTTTCTTCTCGCCCAGTTGAACGGCTTTAGTCGCCTGGTTCAACCATTTCACGGCGTAGTCGTTGCTCAGGTAGCGCGTGATATAGTCATTATTATCCGTACCAATCGTAAAACCGCTTCCCCTGTTGAAACGAGACGCCCGGTTCCAAGTCAGGATAAACATACGTTCGGCGATCTCCGGATTCATCTGGTCACCGACGATCGAGGCATTCAAGAACCATTCAGGCTTTACCTTGCTTTCATCCACCTGATTCGGATCTTCATTTATTTCCTGAAAATCGTTACAGGAAAAAAACAATGCCGCCATAGAGAATAGGCCTGCTAATATTTTATTTTTTGTGTTCATATTATGTTGTTTCTTTTTATATCCTTTACAAAATGATTGCAAATTATCAAAACCTACCATCCGGCCTTCCGGAAAGGTTTTGTAAGCTTTTTAAAACCCGACCGTTACGTTAAACGTGAACGAACGGCTCGTCGGAGCGGCCCCGTTTTCGAAACCAGTCGCATTCGTGTTGGTTGCCGAAACGGATTCGGGGTCAATACCTGGCAAATTGTAATGGATCATCCATACATTGTTGCAGGTAGCAGACAGATTCAAACGCTGGAACGGCGTCTTTTTCAGCATCGCTCTGTTGAACGTATATCCTAAAGTGATGTTACGCAGACGAATATTGGTTGCGTCATACGTGAAAACCTCCGGCAAACCGTAATTACCGGTCGATCCGATCCGCTCCCAATAGTTCTGGTGAGTGACCGGAACACTGTTTTCCACATATCCTCCGTCTTTCCTTACAACCGTGTTAGGCACGACAAAATCCTGACGTTCGCCGTTCACAACCGTTCCGGCTGCATTACCACGGACAAATAGGTTGGAAGCTGTTGCCGAATAGATGTCGCCACCGATACGGAAATCGACCAGGAAACTCAAGTTAAACCCTTTATATGAAAAACTGTTCGTCAAACCCAGCATCCAGTCCGGACTTTGGTTACCCACCTTGCTCTTTTCAGCAGAGATCAGAGGTAGGCCGTCGTCTCCCACAATCACCTTGCCATAATGCGGACTGTCCTTGTCCGTCACACGCAGAAAGGTCTGTCCGTAAATATCACCATAATAACTGCCTTGTGCCGCCACGATCTGGATCGCATCCAATGTCTTGATGTCATAAAGCGTCACGCCCGGATACAGGTCGATGATCTTATTGCGATTCAAGGAGAACTGGGCTGTCGCATTCCAGTTGAATCCCTGCACGTCCGGGCTCTGGAAGATGGCGCCGTTCAACGAGATTTCCAGACCTTCATTCTGGATATTACCGGCGTTCACCTTGCGGGAACTATACCCGGCAAACGGGTCGAGCGGCAGGTTCAGCAACTGACGGGTCGCATTCGTCTTATACCAGGCGAAATCCAAACCCAAGCGGTTCTGCAGGAAACGCACGTCGAAACCGGCTTCCCATGATTTGATCAACTCGCTTCGTACGCTCGAATCAAACAAGATTTGGCCGGGAGCAGCCGTCGTATTCCCGTTTTCGTCTTTTCCTACCGTGTAATTATTGTACAACTGATAGGGATCAAGATCATTACCGACTTCCGCATAAGAAGCCCTCACCTTTGCAAAGGTGAACCACTCCGGCATGTTTCCGCCGATCTTAGGTAACATATCCGAGATCACACCGGAGAGACTGACCGAAGGATAGAAATAAGAGCGATTGTCTTTGGACATAGTAGATGACCAGTCGTTACGGGCTGTCACGTCTAAAAACAGATAGCCGTCCCAGTTCAGTTGCAATGATCCATAAAGGGAATTCATCTTCCGGCGGATCAACTCGGAGGTTACGGTCGGCTTATTAATGCCGTTGTTCAAGGAGAAAAGGTCCGGAACCAGCAATTCACCAGCCGAAGCGTTCATCTTGGTTCGCTGCTGCATCATCAGGTTACCTCCGAATGTCACGAAACCGCCCAATCGGTCCAGCAGGTTGTCTTTGCGTGCGGTAGCCAGGAAGCTGTAGTTATTTTCGTAGAATGTTTCAGAACCTTCATTATACAGGCCGCGGGGCGAGGTGTTACCGCCGGCATATACTTTCTCATTTTTGGTCGTCGTATAATAGTCGGTACCGCCACGCAGTTCGATATCGAACCAGTTGGTCGGCGCATACTTCAACGATACGTTACCCAACAGACGGTTACGGGTATCATTGTTCTGCCGGTATTTGGTCACCCAGTACGGGTTTTCCTGCGGGTTCTTGGAGGCATCCCACCAGATCATATTGCCTTCTTCATCCACGCTGCTCTTAAATTCCTTAACATTCAAGGAACGAGGCAGACCGTATATCGTGTTGAACGCATTTGACGGGTTCACGCCTTGGATCGGGCGGTTATGGGCATTCATATTTATATAGTTCACTTTGGCATCCACCTTCCATTTCTCCGCCTTATCGAGGAACGTGGTGGCACGCAACGTAACGTTCGTCTTATTCAGTTTCGATTCCGGTGTGATACCGGCATCATCCGAACGGTTAATAGATGCAAAGACAGAAGTTCCGTTAATATTCTGCTGGAAACTGACGCCTTCGTTAAAAGAGGTTCCTGTATGGAAGAAAGCATCGATATTGTCATATGTCTGGAGAGGCACTTGGCGTCCGAGCCAATCCGTCACAGTCTGGCCTTCAGCTTTCGGTCCCCAACTCAAACGGGACTGGTTGTCATAAACTCCGACCGATCCTTGTCCGAAGCTGTTTTGCATATCCGGTTTCAAGAAAATGGATTCAGCCGTGATACCAGCATTCACAGTAATCCCCAGCCCTTCGTTTTTCCGTCCCGATTTGGTCGTGATCAGGATCACGCCGTTACCGGCCCTCGAACCGTAAAGTGCAGCTGCCGAAGCTCCTTTCAGGACCGTCATCGATTCGATATCTTCAGGGTTAATATCAGAAAGGCCGTTACCCATATCGGCTCCGGAATTACCCCAAACATCATCCACACCGCCTGTAAAATTATCCATCGGCGTACCGTCCACCACGATCAATGGCTGATTGCTACCGGTCAGCGAACTGTTACCACGGAGCACGATCTTCGAAGAACCTCCCACCCCGTTACTGGAGCGTACAATCTGTAAACCGGAAACTTTACCAGACAACGAATTGGCCAAATTTGGTTCGCGGGAAGACAACAACTCGTCTCCCTTCAATTCCTGCATGGCGTAACCTAACGCTTTTTTATCACGCTTCATACCCAAAGCAGTCACGACTACTTCATCCAATTTTTGCGTGTCCTCTTCAAGATGTACAGACAAAGAGGCTTGTCCTGCATAAGGAATCTCCTGTGTGGCGTAACCGATAAAGGATATTTGGATAATATCCCCATTTTTTACCCCATCCAACGTAAAGTTGCCATCCATATCGGTCATTGTCCCGTTGGTGGTTCCTTTTATAACAACAGACGCGCCGGCAACCGGTCCCAAAGCATCTTCGACGGTTCCCGTTACTTTTGCATTTTGTTGGGAAATGTCAGTGTCCGGATTACCTGCACTTGAAGCCGAGTATATATTCCCAGAGAAACATAACGTGCTCGCAAGCAAAACCATGCTGACAGGCTTAATTCTTTTCAACATAACTAATGTTTTTTGTTTAATTTATGATATATGTCTTGGCTGAAACCAACGTCTTTTTTGATATATGTAACACAAAAAAAGAGAAGTTGTTTTGTATTTAACCTTTCGGGTAAAAGCAGATCATGCTGAAAAAGTAATCCGAAAACATATTGACAAATTGTTTCACAAGGACAGAGAAACAAGAAGAAAAGACAAATGGAGAAATACAAGAAACTTTTTTTCGATTCGGGAACAAAAAATAAAAAAGGATGCGGCAGGAAGTAGTTATCTGAGTGATGAAACGATTGCGAATCGTGCATCAGATGCCTTATTAAACTATATGGAAGCATGTTATGAAAAGAATGGAAATCTGGATGCCACAGCACAGAGCTATTGGAGAGCTTTTCGCGAACGTGCTCATGCCGATACAGATTATAATAAGACAATCGCTGCTACTGTTATGAGCGAAGAGGCCAAGAATGACTGAGGGGCTTATTACGCTGGACAACTGGTCGATCCAACCTTGTATAACATCGATCGGCAGACCGTTTGCCATTAAGAAACCATCAACCATACCACGGGTCACACCGACACCATAATCTCCTAACCACGCTCCTACACCGACACAATGTACCTAGCCGAGACCTTTACTATACAGCACTTCGCTATAAGACGATATATCCACAGCCGAGAACATATCCATATATGGGTTAGCAGGCTCCTTTTTCTTTTCCCGACCATCCCGGACCATTCGAAACGAATGCTGTATTTTTGAATATGAATCCATTTGGTTAGGGTTCTTACCGAATCATTCCATCGAAAGCTATTATTGTTGTTTACAACCGGTTTTCCTGTTCTACCGCTTTTTGTAATAATTACACCAAAGGAACACAAGCCCCGCAAATGGAAGAAACGGCAGCATCTTTCAAAGCAGAAATATTCTCAATATCCTGCGGGTTGACAGCGTTGATACCACCTTCCATGCCATCGATCAAAACCAATGGACTACCACCGGATGAAGATTATCATCCATATTCGTCATGATGCCGTTAGTGGTTCCTTTTAACAATCACAGAGGCTCCGGCAACAGGCCTAAAATCATCTTCTACAATACCTGAACATTTCTCTGCAGAGTGGAAAATGTTCAAGCTTTTAAGGGGAAAAACGCTCCAACCAATAGGATTAGGCTAATAGGTCTGATTCTTTTGAATCATAATTTGTGTTCTAGGATATTGAAAGAATTACTCTGATTTTCATAATAACTTCTTATTCAATGAAACAAGCAGGCTCACACATCTTTGCGTTTTCAATGTTTAAAATGATATTAGTTCTAAAAGAACTCAGGTATTTTTAGCTTTAATACATTTTGATACAATTTCATAACAATATGATTTTCAACAAATTAAACAAGTAAAAATATATTATGCAATAATTACTTATAACACACAA
>OGPY01001145.1_pt1 | contig 21129 bp, 26 predicted proteins | sample 1553121 | NCBI WGS metagenome assembly OGPY01 (sample SAMEA2580004, study PRJEB22360) | human gut metagenome
AAAAAGAAAAACCGACGCATGATCGCTTTACGCTCAATACATCGGTTTCTTCATCTGACCTTGACGGTCATATTCAGTTGTGGCAGATTAGCCAATTTGAAAAATTACTCTGGCACATCTACTGAGTAGCTCAGACAATCGCCTCTTTTATTGCTTTTCAAATCGTTATAATACCACATATACATCGTTCTACCATATTCTTCATATTCTTTTACAATATTCTCCCACGCCCTATTTTCAGTTCGTTTTCCTATCATTTCAGGCGTTTTTGAGGGCGTTATTCTATGTCGTATTTTATTTATCGTCCCTCGTGTTGCAAAAAGTGTTGCAATTACTGCAAAGAAATGATACCACACGGTTATGAGGTTAGGTGTGTAGAAATCATTAAATCATTATAAACAAAAAGTCCGGTTTCGTCAACCGGACTTCATTGTCAGATAGCGCTTTTGATATACAGATTATCAATGATTCCTGCAATCAATTTTACATTTGCCATCAGTTCATCATCTACTGTTCCTCCGTTTTCAATTCGCTGTAATTCAGCCAACACCTCATTGAGTTTATCATAAACGGCTCTATGGACTTTACAGTTGCCTTTCACATAAATTGTGCGGTCAAGCAACTTGGAGGTAATGTAATCCTGCTTTGTCATTCCTGAAAGCTCTACAACAGTGTTGATCTGTTTGTCCTCTTCTGAAGAAACACGAAAAGCTATTGTTTTATCTCGAAACCTATTATGAGTATCACAATTTTTAGCTGACATATTTTTACCTCCTTCTGAGACTGTCAAGGTCATTGGCAATCGTCTTTTGGACTTCATCAAACAGATGTCCGTAAATATCCTGCGTCGTTTTAATGGATTTGTGTCCTATCCGTTTTGACACTTCAAAAATATCATATTTCTTGCTTATAAGAAGGGATACATGCGAATGCCTTAACCCGTGTACGGTAATACGCCTCAATCCTGCTTCTTCAGACAGCTTGTGAAAACGATGTGTAAGTTTTGACTTGGTAATCGCAAAAATCCTCTGATCGGGAGCAGGGGAGTAAAGCATATCAATGTATTCTCTGAGTTCATCACAAAGAAAAGCTGGCATACTAACCTTCCTCACTGAACTCGGAGTTTTCGGTGTGCTGATGATGTCTTGTCTATGAAATCGCTGGTATGTTTTGTTTACATAGATGACTGCCTGTTCGAGATCAATGTCTTGCAGCGTTAAGGCGAGCATTTCTCCCTCTCGAAGTCCGCACCAATAAAGCACCTCAAAAGCGTAATAGTAATTGGGATACTTCATTGCACAATAGGCAAACCGTTCATATTCAGATGTACTCCAAAATTCTACCCGTTTATCCTTTATGCCCATATTCTTGATGTCCGCAAGGGGATTTTGATTAAGATACCCTTTGCTGTTTGCGTAGTTGATAATGGAATTGAACTGACTCTGAATTGTCCTTAAAAACGATTTGGAAAAATGCTTCCCATTCGGCATAACAAAGTTTTTCATCTTTGCTTGCCACTCCGCTATATCATCATCAGTAATCTCCGAAATCAACACATTCCGAAAGGTCGGGAAGATATGCTTTTCAAAAATATTGTACTTTGTTTGTAGTGTCGAATCCTTAATATCTTCTCGCTTGTGTGACATAAGGTATTCGTGGAAAACATCTTCAAATGTCCGTTCGTAAAGAGGATCTTCCTCACCGCTATCTGCGGTGAGGTTTTCAAGAAATTCGTCCTCATATTCTCTGGCTTCTCGCTTGCTTTCAAAGCCCCTTTTGTACTCTGTTTTTGTCTTTCCGGTCTTGGGATCAGAATAGTTAAACTTAACCATCCACTTGACGCCTTTTTTGACCTGATACTTGTATTGCGCCATCGTTACTCCTTTCATTGGCAAGCGGTATTTTTTTCTGTGTTGGGGAAGAAGCGTTGTTTCAAATATAGAGAATCCACTTTCCCGTGAAGCGTCAAATAACCCGCCTGTTCGAGTTCCCTGTTTAGTTGATCGATTATTTTGTAAGCATATGAAACTGAAATGCCGAGCATTTCTGCCACCTGCTTGGAGCCTAACATTCTTCCGTTGAGGTCATCCATTTTGTGCCTCCTTTTATTCTTTCAATGCAATCGCCTCCTCTGTCCTTTGGATTTAACTGCATTGTATTCAAATTCCCTGATTTCAACAACGATGCGATTTTTCCAATCGTATCATTGACTTTTAGGTTTTATCTGTTTTACCTTCGTCTTTTTGGAAAAATCTATTTTGCTTCTCTCTTACGATATACTCAAATCCCATTCGGTTACACTTATCGCACTTTTCTTTTTCCTTTGCGAAAGGATCAAAGCGCCTCACGATATAATCTGGATTAGACTTATAATCCTCTAAGCACCGGCTGCATAAGCAACGGATTTCTCCTTTTCTTCGGGGATTTTTTGTCCACAGTCCGAAAGCACTTTTTAATCCGTTATTGATTTTTCGCAAGAGCTGCTCCTTGTCGATAAAACCGATATATTCCGTCAGATCAGATTGATTAACTGTTTTCAGTTGTTCGAGCATAACCATTGAAGGCTCATCCAATCCGAAATTTCTGCCCAAAATAATGTGCGAGGGCAAAAACCGTTTTTTGATTGCCGTAGTAAGGGCGGCAACCACTGTCGTTGTACTTGTCTGATTGCCCTCATCACACTGTACGATAAGGACGGGGCGGATTCCGTTTTGAATAGAGCCTTCGTTGTTTCCGAAATCATATAAGTAGATCTCTCCACGCTTGACCTTCTGATTGTCTTTGTGTTCCATAATGTAAACCTCTCATTTTCATATTTGAAAGGCGTTTCATATCCGGAGTAGAAACAAGTCCCTTCACTTATTCCCACTGGGAGAGGTCAAATGCACACCCTAAATCAGAAATTTTCTCAAATTTTTTAGTGCGGTAGCGATAGAGTTGTCAACAGCACTATAAGCGACGCCTTCTTCCTTTGCAATCTGTCGGCTGCTTTTCCCTTCAAAGTAGTATTTGATAAGGCGCTCTTTCTGAATTGGTTTTAACAGTTGAATGGCTTTTCGCAAAGCTTGTTCTTCTTCACTCTTAAAGAAGGCTTCTTCTAAATCATCAGTTACCAGCTCGGCGTGATGTAATTCTATTTCACTATCTTCAAAATTGTAGAAATCGTGTTTCCTGATTGCTCTCATCTGAAACTTTTTCTCATTTCTCCGATATTCATCACGCACTTCGCCAAAGGCTGAAGGCAAAATGATAAAGGGCATATAATCGCCGATAATGGAGCGGTACTTTTCTAATATTTCATCTTCGGTTAGATTAGAAATAATTGCCCAGCTTATATCCCCGTTGTAACCGTCGTACTCGTACTTCAGATTGATAACTTCGCATTCTTCTTGGAATTGTAGCTCCAGTTCATTAAATTGTTTCTTAGACATCTCGTAATCTCCTTAAATTTGGAATTTTTGATATACAAGGTTGAAATCAAAAACTCCGGAGATCACGGATACCTACATACAAACGCCTGCCATACTGTGATAGACATAAAGCTCCCTTTCCGCCTGACAAAAGCGAAAAGGGCTGCACAAAAAAAGCAGCTATAACATTCAAGCCCGAAGGCTGAAAGCTATAACTGCTTCTTCAAAACACATATTCAATTCGTTTTGCCTAAGCTGCTGTATTGCCGCCTAAAAGATATTCAACCAGCATTTGAAAATCAAGAAAAATTCTCAAAGCTTTAGGCATACTAATTGTAACAGATTTGCTTTTTCGTATCATCGGCAAAACTGCGCCAATTTTCTGCCATTTTGTTTTCAGCCTCGTTCCGTAAACGAAAGCCGTTCTTCGGGCAGCATACACAGTGTAGCATACGCAAGGTCGGACATTCAGTAGGGATTTCGTCGGACTTTAGTCGGACAAGCCTTTATTTGAAAAAATCGGGAATATCGTCGCTTTCATCAGCTCCCTTCATATTGAAGATTCCTTTGAAGCACGGAATCGCATATCCCCACAGGGATACGCCGAGAAGCAAAATCGCTTCCCGCTTCCGGTCGTAAAAGGTACTGCGCTCCATATTCAAGAGATCGAGCAGTTCGCTCTCCGTATATCGAAACGCTGTCAGGTAACTTTTCGATATGATCTCGTGGTACAGCCTGCCGTTGTTATGGTAGTCATATATTTTCGCCATAGCGGTATCAATCAGATCAACCATCCACTTGTTCTCAAACAAGGCGCTGATACGGCTCTCAAACTCCTGTTTCTCGGTATCCGGCGCAAACAGCTCCAAATAGAGAAAAGCGCTATCCAGTTCTTCCCCATAATATACCAGTTCCTCATTCACACGGGCAGACTCGCTCAGTGTGATCCAAACCACATCACGGTATACGCTGAGAAGCAATTTTGTTTTCGAGAATATATCCGATTGATTCAAATTAAGCTGCTCGTACATTTTCCGAATACTTTTCGCAGCGATTGTATCTTTCCGTCCCATCTGTTCGCCTCAATCCTTAAAACGGGTATCATTTGTTGGTAGATAAAAGTTCAAGCTAATTGATTGAACTCCCTTGACAAAACACGCAAGTTCGGTTATTATATATACGCAACTTACTTGCGTATTGACATTATACGAAATTTACTTGCGCTTGTCAATATAGATACGCAAGATATTTTCAAATCAGGTCGAATAATTTGGAGGTCAGATGAAATGAAATTCTGTGAGAAAGTAAAAGAAGCCCGCACGAAGGCAGGCTTAAAGCAAGATGAGTTTGCAAAAGCAATCGGCGTTTCTCTGCGGACAGTATCGAATTATGAGGCTGGCACCCGCTACCCGAAAAAAAGGGAAACCTATTATAAGATGGCAGAAGTCCTGAAGGTCGATGTCAACTATCTGCTTACCGATGACGAGGAATTTCTGCTGAACGCTGAATCCAAATACGGAAGCAAAGGCGCAAGACAGGCAAAGGAGCTTATGGCAGAGGTTACGGGGCTTTTTGCAGGCGGCGAGCTTGCAGATGAGGATTTGGATGAGATGATGAAAGGCATTCAGGAAGCGTACTGGATCGCCAAAGAGAAGAATAAAAAATACACTCCCAAAAAATACCGGAAATAACAGCTTGATGTCCTCTTTTTCGGACAGTGCATTTGATAAGATATACTTACCGACAGTAGAATGGGGGTGTTTGCTCTTGGATATTCAGACTTTGGAGATTGTCAGAAAGGCGAATCGGCTGGCAAATGACCTTTGCACAAGAGATCCACATAGAATCGCACAAGAACTTGGAATAGAAGTTATCCCATTATCGTTCAAGAAGCAGCGAGGGGCATACAAGGTTTTAATGCGTAACCGCTTTATCTTTATAAAAGACGATCTGCACCCTGTAATGGAGCGTATCGTAATGCTGCACGAGATCGGACACGACGCATTACATAGAGAAGAAGCGGTCAAGGCTGGCGGCTTCAAGGAATTTAACATTTTCGATATGCGGCAAAGCCGAATGGAATACGAGGCAAACATCTTTGCTTCCCAAATCTCCCTGCCTGATGATGAAATACTGGAATATATCGAAAACGGGTATGATATTCAGCAGATCGCACGGGCAATGCACTCGGACATAAACTTGGTCGCATTGAAAACGGATACGCTGATCGCACAGGGCTATCGTTTCCGTCATCAGGAATACCGCAATCAATTTTTGAAATAGATAACTGGAGGGTATAAAGATGTTGATGAATAATAACGAGTATCTTGATTTGGTGCAAACTATCAAACAGGAAATTCAGCAGGCGCAGTACAAAGCTACTTTAAGTGTAAATAAAGAGCTGATTATGCTGTATTACAATATCGGAAAAATCATAAACGAGCATAAATCTTGGGGCAATAAATTTATTGAAAATCTGGCGGCTGATATTAAGCTCTCGTTCCCGAACGCAAAGGGCTATTCTGTTCGCAACCTTAAATATATGTCAAAATTTGCAAGCACTTATCCTGATGAGCAATTTGTGCAGACGGTGTCTGCACAAATTCCGTGGTCGCACAATGTTGCAATTTTGGATAAGGTTAAAGGAGAAAAGCAAAGAGAGTGGTATATACGAAAGACCGCAGAAAATGGCTGGTCGCATAATGTCTTGATTCATCAGATTGAAAGCGGCTTATATGAACGGCAGGCTATTGCTGATAAAATTTCAAACTTTGAAAGCCGACTTGCTTCGCCGCAGAGTGAGCTTGCCGTACAAACAATGAAAGATCCATACATTTTTGATTTTATCCCTTTCAAGGAAGATATGGTAGAACGGGATATAGAGCAGGCTCTTGTTCAGGATGTTACGAAGCTGCTTTTAGAATTGGGAACGGGATTTGCGTTTCTCGGCAATCAATATCATCTCAATGTCGGCGGCGATGATTTTTACATTGATCTTCTGTTCTACAACCTTAATCTTCGCTGCTATGTTGTGATTGAGCTGAAAACCGGAGAATTTAAGCCGGAATATGCTGGACAGCTTAACTTTTATCTCTCAGCCGTTGACGGTATTTTGAAAAAGGATAATGACAATCCTTCTATCGGTCTGTTGCTGTGCAAAAGCAAAAACGCATTAGTCGCTGAATATGCCTTAAAAGATATGTCAAAGCCAATCGGTGTCAGCGAATACAAAGTTACAAGTGAGCTTCCTGAAGCTTTGAGCAAACAACTCCCGTCTGTGGAAGATATACAAAAGCATATCAAAAGAGACTAAAATATCGAAAAGCTGAAAGCCGCAGAGCTATATATCGAAGTCCTGCGGTTTTCGTTCTTTTCGCTACTCAATGTTATGCTATAAAATGGTAAATAAAATTGATAACGCTTTTATGCTCAATGCGACAATACGGAATGGCAAATTAAATGGCGAGTTAAATGACGACGATGGCGAATTAAATCCAGCTCTGCTTTATCTGAACAAGAGTGAATTAGCGGTTTATCGAACATTCCAAAGTATTAGGCATAGCACAAAGATTTAGCGGATTTGTTCTTGCTTTTGCAATCATTCCACAACCACCTGCAATGAGCCGCAAAAATCATTGCCTTCTAAAGTAAGATAGTTGTCGCCTTCATCAAGGGTAACGGAATATGTTCCATTTTTACTTGTATCGGCAATCATTTTTTCCTCGCCCTTATCAAGCCAGTAAAGCCTTGCCGTGCCGGAATCAACCGTCAACTCGTAAGTTACAGTAAGCTCACTTCCTTTATCCCGTTCTAACGCAGTACCTCCAAAGATATATTCTTTATCATTGAAATCCTCATAATCTGCTGTATAGGAGCCGGTATAGGTATCTTCCCCTTTGGTCTTATCGCCCTGCAAATCTTTTTCGTCCGTAAGGGCATATTTGCTGAAATGCTGGAGCATATCATTAAAGCCGTTTATAACACTATCTTTCAGGTTGTCGCCGCTGCACCCTGTAACAGCAAAAGCCAAACATAAGGAAAGCAAAACGGCAGTCAGAATTTTTATTTTTTTCATATCATCACCCGCCAATCCTCGTTACAATATTCATACCGATAATTGCGATTGCACCAACCGCATAAATACTGTTAATCACGACACATACCTGCATAAGTTTGGATTTTACTTTTCCTTTGGTATAGCTGAGAATGGAAAAGATACCTGAAAAAATCATAAAGGCGGCGTAACTGTAAACCATAATCTCCGCTACCGGGGATTCCAGCGCCCAATCAAAGGTACGCAGTGGCAGGATCGTCCACGGGACAAAGAGCATAATGGTAGAAATCGCAGTTAAAATTTTGTTTTTCATTGTAGTTATCTCCTTTCAGATGCGCCGTATCGCATACAGGATACGACAAGTGCCAAAATAGTGATTCCGACTGCAACAGGCAGCCACGGAAGCCAAGCGATTTGTGTTTCATAAACACCTTCAGCAGCTCTCCCATACGCCACCATTATCAGATAGAACGGGTAGCTCATCGGGTAGGCAAACCATATTTTTGTGTTTATCATAAGCACGGAAGGTACAATCGAAGCCAGACCGATACCGACCGAAAAAATGGGAGATTGAATTAAAGTGGAAACCGCAAGGTATACAGCAGCCATTGGAATTGCAGCGGCATAGATACTACATACATTTTTGCAGACATATAATGGCTCAAGGATAAAATTATAATCCTGCGTATGGGTAACGATTGCCGCACAGATATAGTACGCTCCTATGGACATAACCATCTGAAATGCCGCCAACAAAATCAGGACTGTGAATTTAGCAAGACATAGTTTCGTTGTGCTAATCGGCAGGGACAGCATTTTCAAAATCCCTTTATTGGAGCGTTCCGTTTGATTCAGCAGTACCGTACAGATGACCAGCGACGCCGGGATCATAAACCAAACCATACCCATAAAGCCCTGAATGAAAAAGTTGTTTTCCGGCGTAATCGGGATTCCTCTCAGGTCGAAGTTCATATCCGCATTGATAATGCTTGGAATCCACATCATAATGACAGGGATCAGCAAGATCAATAAGATTTTGGAGCGGCGGATTTTTTTGAGTTCCACTCCGACTAATGATAAGAAATTCATTCAAAACACCTCCTTACTTGCAGATAAAGGACTTCTGCAATACCGAACACGACCGTTTCAATCCCGCAAACAGCTAAAAATAAGGCTGTACGGCTATTTTCCACTGCCGCAGAGAGCATTTGATACGGGGAAGCAAACGGGAACAGGCTCAACACAATATTATCCTGCGGAAGAATGGAAAGCGTAAATACTAAAATCACGCCAATACCAAGGGATACCCACATATTCTTACAGGCAGACGCAATAACCAGCATAAGCATTACAGTCGGCAGCGTAACTATAATTTGGAAACCTGCGGTTTTCAATATTTCGGTCAGGTCAAACACATAACTTGGAAACCAATACTTTGCACAGCCGACTAAGACTGCCATTTCTATGACCACCATTGCGGATAATACCAAAGCGGCAATTAGAAATTTTCCAAAGAACATACTACCTTGACGAATGGGCAGCACCGACATTTTCTGCATACCGTTATCGGCATATTCCGTGTGGTACATCATACAAGCGCCGCAAATGGAAATGAGAATATTCAACATCGCCATCATCTGCCAGTTCGCAGACATCAGTATGTTAATCGGATTGCCTGCGAGTGCAGTCATTTCCTCTGCTTTTACCATCATATAGACAACCGGAAAAGCTGCTGCAAGAAAGCCACCTGCCAAAAAAGCAGGAAGATAGCCTGTGCGCTTCAGCTTTTTGGATTCTATTAAGAGACTCATACCGTACCTCCTCTCCTGCGATTATCTTCATCAATCATAGCAAGGAAAGTATCTTCCAGATTATCCGTCGGGAATCCGGCGGCACGAGCGTTTGTTTTCAATTCTTCCTTTGTTCCTTCAAACAGCAGATGACCGTGATTCAGAATACCAATATCGTCAGCCATAAGTTCTATTTCAGGAAGCAAGTGAGAAGAAACCAATACCGTGCAGTCATATTTCTGCGGCAGGGAACGAATCAGGGTGCGTATCTCGTGAATACCCACCGGATCGAGCCCATTGGTCGGCTCGTCGAGAATCAGGATCGGCGGTCTGCCGATCAATGCGCCTGCTAAACCTAAACGCTGCTTCATACCAAGAGAGTATTTTTTTGCCAGTCTTTTTCTAAATTCAGTTAAGCCGACAAGCTCCAGAGCGTCATCGACACAGCTTTTTGGAAGCCCAAGAATTTTCCGTATAATTTCAAGGTTTTCCTCTCCGCTCAGATTCCCGTAAAAGGCGGGTGCTTCAATAAATGAACCAACTTCCTTCAAAATGGGAACTCGGTCTGAAGGGTATGTTTTTCCGTCAATATGAAAGCTTCCTTCTGTCGGCTGCGTCAAACCGAGAAACATTTTCATCGTTGTGGATTTTCCCGCCCCGTTCGGACCTAAAAATCCATAAACGCTTCCTTTGCGAATATGGAGATTCAGATGGGATACTGCCGTGAAATCGCCGTAGGTTTTCGTCAGATTTTGAGTTTCGATTATATTCATATTGTGAAATCTCCTTTCCTTTGTTGTCTTTAGTATAAAGGCGCAACCTTGTGTCAACCTTCTCTCTACCTTACATTTACCTTACATTTGAACTGCACTGCGAAAATGCAGGAATGATATGCTATAATATAGAAAAAGGAGAATTGCATTATGGACTATGATTACTTAAAATACAAAAAAATCCTCATCGTAGATGATGAGGCTGATCTGCGTGAAATGGTAACATCTATTTTAGAGCAGGACGGTTTCAAAACAATCAAGACTGCTGGAACAGTAGCCGAAGCTCTGAAAATATGCAGGGATTGGGAGCCTGATCTTGCCATTCTCGATGTAATGCTGCCCGATGGGAACGGCTTTTCTCTGTTTGAACAAATGCGGACTTTTACCGAAGTCCCAGTTCTCTTTTTAACTGCCCGTGGAGAAGATGAGGACAAGCTGAAAGGATTGGGACTTGGTGCAGATGATTATATGGTAAAGCCGTTCCTGCCAAAAGAATTATCCCTGCGTATCGGAATCATTCTGCGGCGGTACTACAAAGGCGAAGATCCTATCGTCCAACTTGCCGGAAGCCAAATTGACTTTGACCGTGCCGAAGTGATAAAAGAAAATAAACATTTCCCGCTGACTGCAAAAGAACACGATATACTGCTGGCGCTCTACCGCAATGCGGGAAGAATTGTAACCATCGATCAGCTCTGCGAAGCTGCGTGGGGAGATAATCCATACGGATATGAAAACTCGCTGATGGCGCATATCCGCAGAATCCGAGAAAAAATTGAAGCTAACCCGTCAAAGCCGGTATCCCTCATTACGGTAAAAGGCTTAGGCTACAAGTTAGTATTAACGGGGAAATGATATGAAAGATATTACGAAACTCATTCGGCGGTTTGTAGGCATATTGCTGTTAAGCACAGTCTTGGTCATCGTCCTTAACATTATTATTCTTGCTGCTATTTCCGCAAGTCAAACGGCAAATGGCAGACCGTGGACGACTGCAAAAGAAACTGCTGAAGCTTTACAGAAAACAGAAACGGGATATATCTTATCCGGCGATATGACGGAGCGGTTAAGCGGGGAGAATGCGTGGGCAATCTATATAGATAATGACACATTAGAGGTAAAATGGCACACGGAAAATCTGCCGGATACCGTTCCTCTGCACTATACGATCTCCGACATTGCAAGTCTGACACGAGGATATATTGATGGATACCCGACCTATACGGGAGAATGCGAAAATGGATTGGTCGTTGTCGGCTATCCGAAAGACCGATATTGGAAACATATGTCTCCGAGCTGGGATTATGATTTCATCAAAAACGCTCCGTATACTGTCCTGATTGTAATCGGTGTGAATGTTTTTTTGATTTTCCTGATTTATATGATCGCCAATTCCAAGCTGCTGAAATCCGTTAAACCGATTACAAACGGCATACAGGCGCTACCTTCAGGTGAGCCTGTTTATGTCAAGGAAAAAGGACTTTTATCCGACCTTGCCGCTAAAATCAATCAAACATCGGATATTCTCCAAAAACAGAAGCGAAACCTGCAAAGAAAGGAAACAGCAAGAGCAAACTGGATTTCCGGAGTCTCTCACGACATTCGCACACCACTTTCTATGGTAATGGGATATGCCGGACAGATTGAGGACAATGAAAGCCTGCCGGAAAGCGAAAGGAAAAAGGCACGGATTATCCGTCAGCAAAGTACAAAAATGAAAAATCTCATCAATGACCTGAATCTTGCCTCGAAGTTAGAATATAATATGCAGCCGATCCATCCAGAGCCTGTCAATCTCGTAGCAGTTGCAAGACAAAGCGTTGTTGACTTTATCAATTTGGGTATGGAAGAAAAATATCCGATAGAATGGAACATCGATGAAGCGTTGACCGCCTGTGTTATAAATGGAGATAAAGAATTGTTGCGGCGGGCAATCGGAAACCTGATTACAAATTCTCAAACACACAATCCTGATGGCTGTACGATTTCAGTATGCGTCCGAAAAAGCGATACAGAATATAAAATAGTCGTAGAAGATAACGGCGTCGGCGTTACCGATGAAAAGTTAGAGAAACTCAGGACTACGCCCCACTATATGATGAGTGACAGCGGGACAACCGAGCCACGGCACGGCTTAGGGCTTTTGATTGTCGGACAGATCGTTTCCGCCCATAAGGGTACAGTGTCTTTCGATCACGGTAAACAAGGTGGATTTACCGTTACAATTTCTTTCCCTATTCCAAAGGATAGTCATACTCAATAAATGTTAAAAACCGTAGAGCTTCAATGAAAGCCCTACGGTTTTTCTGACTTATGATCTTATCCATTTTAGATGATTTTCAACCTGAATCAGTGATGATAAAAATAATTCTTGGATTTCAAATAATTCAAATTGTCCTTAACCCACGAATTATTCGCTACTACTTTGTTGATTTTCATTTCTATTTTCATTGCTGATGTTGACAGGATCATTTCATTTTCTAATAATCCATTTTTCATTTTGAAACTTGTTATTTCACTCCACGGAATGAATAAATTGTCTGCAATGTCCCAATCGCCGTGAACAGGAAACAGGTTAATCCCGTTATCGCTAAATCCGAACAAATACGATGTTGCTTGTTCAAATGCCATTACATTGACAATCCCTGTTGGCAAAGCCCATTTTACTTTAGATTTAGTATGTCCGCATAGAATATTGTTAGCATATTCATAACCAAAGGTTTCCAATCCGTTTTTTACTTTTTCTAAGCTTAACATATTTATACCTCCTATGGTATTAAAGAAGCTCCATAACTCTTTTATACAGCGGATCTAACTCACATCCACAGTTCCCACATTCTTTATCAGCCTGTTTGATTGCTGATACCAAAGTATCCTTATCGGCTTTCCCGTACAGCCATTCATCCGCATAAATAATATTAGGTTGCTTCACGAACCCATCCAACAGGGGTTAAGTACCATCTTTTCTCGCTGTTTTCATATATGTCAAGGAACTTCGCCAAATCACTTCCTTGTTTACGAATTGTTTCGTTATCCGTAGGAAGTTGCCATCCTAAAACCATATACATCTGATAGTTTTCATTGTTGAATGTGTTAAGTCCATATTCTGTTCCAAAAGTTTCGTAGATTAAATGTATCGCATCTCCATAATCTGTAATCGCTTCATCAAACGCACCTGAGGGATTTTCAAAAATTGGCTCACCATATTTATTTGCAACAACACGATATATTTCTTTCCCACCCAAAAATTCAACATTTGCAGAGCCAGTATACTCACCCGCTGGAATATCACTTGAAGCATAAAAACCTCTAAATATAGCAACATATAAAAAGATACCAGTACACACCACTAATACAACCAATATTCCAACTATTATTTTTATCGTTCTTCTATTTTTAGATTTCATTGATTCCTCCACAAGTTACTCAGTAATTCTATAGTGGCCAATTATATCATCTCTGTTTTCAAGAATATCCTGCTCATATGTTTTCTGCCATGGGTCATTATGATGTATTACATATGGTACGCCATTCCTATTCCGTCGGTCAGAAACAATTCCTATATGGTTCTGAAATATTACAATATCCCCTCCCTGCCATTCTTCTATTGCGGAAATATCTGTGGTAAGACTTATAGCAGAGTGTGAAAAATAAACCTTTAGGTTTCTTACACGCCTGAAATCAATATTTATATCTGGCTCATCAATGTTATAATCATTTGGATTTGCTTTAATATCCTCTTGTATTAAAATCATGAGATCATAACCAGCATTATTTAATGCATTAGCAACTACATCAGTACATACTCCATATTCATCATTAGGATAGCCTGTTTGATAATATTTGCTTTTATATTTAGGCTTGGACGCAATGTAATTCAATGCTCCTTGCAAAATATCTATCTGGTCATCAATACCATCACTGTCTTTATCTACTGTACTGTGAATTTGCTCAATGACACCGTCATATCTGTCTGGTAATCGTTCTGAAGAAGTATTCTGGTATCGAAAAAAAGTATAACCGCAAATACATATAATAGCTAATAAGCACATTATAAGAATGATTCTGATTTTTTTCTTCACTTTTATTTTTCTCCATTTCAGCACATTGTTTTATTTTTGGGGTTTTTCGATTTCATCATTTTCTAATTCAATCACATCCAGAATGCCACAATTCAAGGATTCGCAGATACGAACCAGCGTTTCCATGCTGATATTTTTTCCCTTTTCCCATATTAGCAATCATATTTGTGGTAAGACCGGCGGCAATCCGCAAGTCCTCTTTTCTCATATTGCGCTCAACCAGCGTATGCCAGAGGGGTTTATAGCTTATGTGCATTTATCCTCCTGCCTTTCTCCCGGTTCCGGGGTTCCTGCTCCTATTATATCAAAGTTCTTGCTATTCCACAAACATTTCTTGATACAACCGCCGGTTCCGTCTGGATTGTGCTTTTCCTTTCTTCTCTTGATTACATCTACTTAGCCATGAGCTGTTTGATGCCCTGGCTCTTAGCACCGGATAGCGATAGGTAATCCTTTGAAGTTATCTCCGGATTTTCCCCCGCTCCACACCGTGCATGCGACTTTCACCGCACACGGCGCTCCATCGAATTCAGCCATCCAGGGCTTTTAAACACAACTTACACACTTCGTTACAGCATTAAATTCAAAGAATAATAGGTGGCATTTCTGCCATAATACGAAGTTTGTTAAGCTTTTCTATTTGTTTATTGTCAAGATTTGAGGATTTCAGGTACTTCTCAATCGTAAGTTCTGAAGAAGCATGGATAAGGATATGAACCGCTTTGCTGACAAGAATAAGATTTGCGTATTCATCCGAACCGCCATTGCTAACCGGCACTTTATGGTGGCAGTGAATATCGTGGGAATCCATCGGAATTCCTGTCACTGCACATTTACCATACTGTGCCGCATACAAAGAAATACGGTTATCCGCATATTCAATGGTTCTGCCCTTTACAGGATTTCTCATCAGCCATAACATTGTCGCTGTGTCGATTGCAAGATTCTTATGAATCTGTTCCCGACCTTTGACCGTATATTTATTGATGGATTTCCTTTTATGCTGGGCATTCTTTGACTGGACATATCCCAGTGGAACCACCGGACGTCCATGAAGGAACCTCATCTGTCTGCTTGCTCCATACTTTTCTTTAATGAACCCATTTCTGAGCTGTCCCTTTTTGGATAAGTCTCCTTTCAGTCTGTTTCTGAGCTGTTTGTTGATACTGAAGGCAAGTCTGCTGAAGTCATGGGATACTTCTGTAGAAATACAATAGTATTCATGAAGTCCGGCAACTACAGAGTTATATTTCTGAAGCTGCATGAACTGAGCATTATCATCTGACGAATGAGCCAGTTTCTTTACTTCTTCCGAGACTTTTTCATGAGCCTTTTTGTATGCTTTATCGCTCATATGAGACCGAACCACATATTTCTTATCCTTTTTACGAACTTTCAGCTTGAACCCGAGAAAATCAGAATTCTGTCTTTTGAGATTTACTACTTTGGATTTGTCAGGGCTGATTTCCAGTCCCAGCCTGTCCTTTAGCCATAACTCTGTTGCCTTGTATGCTCTGACAGCATCCTCATGTGTTGCGCAGAAAATTTTAAAATCATCTGCGTACCGAACTGCATGCATCTCTTTTAATCTGCTCCGGCGCAGAGCCCTGTAAGCGTGGCTCTTAATCTCTGTTCCCTGCGCATTGCTCCTCGTTTTGAATTTTGTTTTTGTTGGCATCTCCTCCCATTGTGAGGCAATCCACCAATCCAGTTCATTCAATACGATGTTTGCAAGCAATGGCGACAAAATACCGCCTTGCGGGGTACCCCGTGCGGGATATGTTTTCTTCCCATCTGGCAGAACAACAGGTGCTTTCAGCATCTCTTTTATAATGCATAACAGCTTTTTGTCCCGGATTCCCAATGCCCATATCTGACGAATCAGCTTTGTATGGCTGATATTATCAAAGAAGCCTTTAATATCGAGGTCAACCACATGGTACAGATGCTGTACCTGTATCAGCCTCATGCATTGCGCAATAGCAGTCTCAGCGGAACGGTTCGGGCGGAACCCGTTGGAGTTCTCACTGAATTTTGCTTCACATATCGGTTCCATGACCTGCAAAATACATTGCTGTACGATCCGATCTACGATAGTTGGGATTCCCAGAGGTCTGGTCTTTCCATTGGGCTTTGGTATCTCCACTCGCCTTACGGGTCGTGGATGATAATTACTGAATTGTTTCCGTATGAGATGGACGTATTCTTCCTCGCTTAACTTTGCGAGGTCGGCTATCGTCCTTTTATCCACTCCCGAAGTATCACTTCCTGTATTCTTCTTTATCGTTCTATATGCAAGCTTGATATTTTCTTCACTCTCGATGATTTCCATCAGATGGTTGAAGGTTTTATCTTTCTTACTTTCTGCATACAGCCTGTCAAGAGTACCTTCCATGTCGTAATACTCTGAGTTGCGGATTTTTCTCTGTTTACTTTTCCTTTCTTGCTGCCCCGAAGTCAACACAGGCATCCTCTCCCTTCGGTTTGGATTTTCTTTGTCATACTCGAAGCTGTGTTTGTTGTGTTTTCATTTTCTTTGCTGAATTCGACTTGTGGCTATCCCTCCACCGCTTACTTATTCACGGCTTCACAGGTACTGTGCCACTACTCTCACTGGAATAAAGAATGGTTATTGCCCTCTCGCGAAGGTATTCCCATCCACCACATCACTGGCTTGCAACCGCCTCCGTGTTCCCAGCTTTCCACGTTCCGATATTCCTATCATTGGATATCTTTAGGTTCTTCCTCTAAGCCTGTATCTGGTCATGCATAACCGCACCGCCTGTAACGATGCATGGACTTTCATAACAACCAATTTTACTCGCCCACAGATACCACCATGAAAGGTGTACTGCCTTTCGACAGCATCAACGTTTAGACTCGTACATTCAGAATTTCGTCAGTATTTTCATACATTCTCACCATGGATATCCGACCCCCGGCATATAGGCAACACCATCCACCTCTGGACAGCTTTCGTGTCTGGTCTGAAAACCAGTCTTACGGTTGCTCTCTGCCGACTTCACCGAGCTCTATAAACTTTTGGAGAGAGCCGTTGCATGCTCCCCGCCATTCGGAGTATTAGGGTGGCGCTTCGGGACGTTACCCCCTCATTTCACCAATCGGAATATCAGTTCTCCAAAGTTTCGGGCTACAATTGCCCTTCGACTTTGTGCGTAAGCTTTTCACTTACGAACGTGTCGCACGATTGTCATTTCCATATCCTTCCAGAAGGTTTACGACACCCCACACGCCAAGACCTGCGCCGATTGCGACTACAAGAGTTTTTAAAGTTGTAATTGCACTGCTAAAAAATGCCATATACATTCACCAAAACTGACTTTTTTCAGGTGTTTACGGGAATGAAAAAACACCGACTAAAAAGCCGGCGCACCTAATGTCAGTTATTCCTTTCCTCATTATTTTTCGTTATGAAGCGGATTGTAAACTCCATTTTTTCCAGATCTGCCGTTATGCCTTGTTCCTTTCATTTCACTTTTCTCCTTTCTTTCAAGTTGTTTCCCCGAAGGGATTGCAGCGAAGCTGCTTAAAGGCTCTGTCACCGTTACAGATAGTACCCAGTACCATATGGCGAAACGCCATATCACTGGGCAATGGCTGCCGCCCTTAACCTGCTAAGGGCTTTGCCCCTTAACCCCAGCAAGGTGTTGCCACCCTTTGCATTCCAGGCACAAAGGACTTCCAGCCCTCTGTACTCCCGGCAGACAAAACGAAACTCCTGCCACTGTCCCTTCGGCATGTTTTCCGTTCTGCCTGTTTTTCAAAAATCCTCTATTTCGGATTTTGTGAAAATAAAAAAGCCGACGCAATTTCAACTTATACAAAAGTCCAAATACATCGGCTCAATCCTTTGACCTGATCGGTCATTATTCATTTTTTCCGACTGACTCATACAGTCTATTTTTAATAATGAGCAAAACAAAAGGCATTAACTTTTTTACGGTTAATGCCCTTTGGGTTGATCATTATTGAAATAAACTTTTTTTCACAGTTTCACTTACAACATCTATCAAAAGTTGTCTCATCGAATTTTTTAATATATCCCCTGCACACTTTATGCCCTTCTTATATTTTGCAATAGCTATTGGTGTCGCCGGAGTTTCGGTGATAAGATCTGGAATAGCAGTTTTTATTAACTCTTTCATCGACTCATCCAATTCATCTTCTAACGAAACTAACATTACTGCATTATCTAAAATAATTTTTGTCCAAGGATATGGTGCTCCGCAATTATAGCAATAGTCCGGTCTGTTGTAACTCCCTGACAAATCAACAATCCCATCTACTTCGTATTTTCCATGAATCGGAGAATTACACTCAGGACATTTCGAATATGTTTCTTTTCCACATTTGGAACAAAATTTTTGATAATTTGCTTGATATTTACTAACAACATGACCATTTAAACAAATCGTAGCATTATTATAGTGTCCCATTTTTATTCCTCCACTTCAACAAAATCTTCTTCCATTTTCAAATCAAAAATAGTTTCTTCTATAACTTGTACACACTCATCAGTATTCTTCAAAATGTCTTTTCCCCAAAATCTTATAACAGTCCAACCTTCAAACAATAACTGTTTTTCAATTTCTATATCCCGTTCTTTGTTTCTTGATATTTTCTTTATCCAATAGTCACTGTTTTTTGCTTTTTGCAATCTCGGTTTGAGTACTTCCCAATCTTTTCCATGAAAAAATTCGCTGTCACAGAATATTACAATTTTATACTTAGTTAAAACGATATCTGGCTTTCCCGGTAGCTTTTGATAATTTTTTCTATATCTGTAGCCTTTACTCCATAATGCTTTTCTCAACGCAAGTTCTATTTTTGTATCCTTGCTTTTTATGTTCTGCATATTTTTCTTTCTTTGTTCAGCTGTCAGATTATCTGCCATTCTATCAACCTTCTGTATTTTTACTTAATTGCTTCTAAAATACTTTCAGCAATTCGATTTATGACTGGCACGCAAACTGAATTACCTGCCTGCTTGTATAGACGAGCGTCACTTTGTTTTTTCGGAAGTTTATAATCTTTTGGAAATCCCTGCGTATTAAAGCATTCTCTCGGTGTCATTTTTCGTAATCCATATTTGGTTTTCACAATACATACATTATGACCACCTTCCCCTTGATTAGCAGTGAGCGTAGGGACTACTCCACTTTTATTCTGTCGTACATATTTTCTTCTCCACTGATAAATAGCTGGGTGATTTATGTCTTCATCCTTTGTCGCTTCAACCAACAATTTATAAATATCCCCTTTATATTTTCCTTCTGTATAATAATATTTGTCATCTACTTTTCCGTCAAAGTCAATAATATCTTTAACAGTTGTTGTTAATGGAATTGACAGCGGCCAATGAAATTTATTAAGATCTTCTTCATCTTTAAAGGCAACAATATAAATACGTTCCCTGTTCTGAGCCATATTTCCATAATTCATCGCATTCAACACTTGATAGGTATAATGATATCCCAATAAATCCAGCTGTTCACATATTACCCTAAACGTGTTTCCATTATCATGTCCAACTAAGTTTTTAACATTTTCAAATAATGCAACTCTTGGTTTGTTTGCTTCGACCATACGCATAAGCTCAAAGAAAAGTTCTCCTCTTCCCTTCTTATCCTCAAATCCTTGTCTATATCCTGCAATGGAAAATGCCTGACAAGGAAAACCACCAATAATAACATCTGTTTTGGGAACGTCTTCAACAGGAACTAAGTGAATATCTCTTTGATCGACTTTAACAGTCGGATAATTCATTTCAAATGTTTCACTGGCATATGAATCAAACTCATTTGCATATACGGTCTTAAATTCTCCTGTTTCTTCAAATCCTAAATCTATTCCACCTACACCTGCAAAAAATGAAGCTACACTAAACATTATCTTTCTCCTTGCTCTTTCGTAATGTGTACATATTATCATATATTGCGGCGCGCCGCAATATTCTATTTTGAAAAGGCAGAGATAAAACACTCTGCCTTTCATATTATTTACCGATTAATCTTTGGTAGTATTCTGATAGTCTGTCATAAGCCTTACATCTTCGAATATCAAAAATAATGTCTGGCTCTAAATTGTTTGCATCCACAAATAATGTTTTAAGACTTACATGTGGTCGTCTTCCCTGATTTTTTTGTTCTTGTATTGTCTGAGTTTTATTTGCTGGATATTTTCCAAATTCTTCCGAATTTATATTCAAGTCATAAATGTATAGCAAATTATCATCTAGCTTAAATCTCAGAAACACCAAATCATCAAATACACATTTTGGTCCAAATGAAGACAAATCTCCTTCAAATCGGGAAGTTGCTTTAAATTCAATTTTTCTTCCTGTATTTGGATCAGTAGCGTCGCCTACTTCATCACCGCGATTCCACAAATATCCCATACAATAACAACCCATTGGTTCGCTTATTGCATCAGGCATGTTTATACCTCTATGACTGTTATTAGAAATATATGTGTTCAAATCTTTCCATTTAAAATAGGCATTGCAAGTTTCATCAATTCTGGCATCATCTATTGTGATATAGCCAAATTCATTATATATTGCCATATTACCTGTGTTAGAGTGTTCTATCTCTGCACATAAGAATTATAGCATATATCTCCATTATGATCTACCCAGCCATTCTGCACCGCAAATTTCAAACGATCCAGAAATAAGCTGTATAAAATTTTTGCTGTATTTGATAGATTTTTGAATTCTTCCACCTGGAACAGCATCTTTGGCACCTGCAAACAATCTACCGGCATATACTCCATCTTACTCATTGATTATTTCCTCCTTCTGTTTGTACAGCACTTCGGCTGAATTAATATTGATTTCCAGCATCCCTACAAATACCTGATAGTACAGCAGGCATATCTGTTCATCCTCTCTTGCCAGATACAATCCTTCCAGTTCATCGGACGGATGTTTCATTCCATATACCGCCTGACAGATATCATGGATTTTCTCACATTCCACACTTCTAAGATGCATCTCCA
>OGPY01001147.1_pt1 | contig 21102 bp, 17 predicted proteins | sample 1553121 | NCBI WGS metagenome assembly OGPY01 (sample SAMEA2580004, study PRJEB22360) | human gut metagenome
CAATCCGGGCGGCGGGTGCTGCGGTCATTCTTTGGGGTGTTGGTCATAGGCGGCTCTCCTTTCTGTTCATCAGCTTTTTCAGTTGTCCCATTTTCTCCTGCGCCGTGGCTTTTCGGAAGTTGCTCCCGGTAAAGCGGACAGGAGAACACATTTCAATCAGACGGTCATAAATGCGGGCGTGGGCGGTGTCCTCCGGGTGCTGCAAGTCCTCCAGCGTGAGATTAGTCGTGACGATCAGCGGCTTGCCGCTGCGGTAACGGCTGTCAATCACGTTGTAGACCTGCTCTAAGCCGTATTCCGTTCCCCGTTCCATTCCAAAATCGTCAAGGATAAGCAGCGGGAAGCTGCAAAGTCGGGAGATATATTCATTCCTGCCCTCAAAGCTGGCGGCAAGGTCACCCAATATCAATGCAAAGTTTGTCATGCACACGGGGATTTCACGCTCCATAAGGGCATTTGCGATACAGCCCGCAAAATAGCTCTTGCCTGTGCCAACGCCGCCCCATAGCAGATAGCCAATGTTGCGCTCTTTCATGGTTTCCCAGTTCTCCACATAGAAATGGGCGTGTTCCATTTGCGGGCACTTGCCGTTGTCGTTCTCAAACGTCCAGCCCTGCATAGCCGGGTCTGTAAAGCCCCGCCGCTTCAACCGCTCGACAGTTTCAAGGTGACTGCGCTGTTTCTCTGCGGCTTCCCGTTCCTCACGCTCTGCCCGCTGGCAGTCACATTCTGCCGGGTGGCGGTCACGCCCCAGCCATGCGGCGGTTTCTTTGGGGAAATAGCCCTCTTTGGGCTTGTGGCACTTCCCGCAGTATAAAAGCCCGTCCTCGCCGGTGTAGTCCTCCGGCTCCGGCGTGGTGTCGGTCATATTCAAAATCATTTCATCAAATCCATTCGTCATAAGCTCTCGCCCTCCTTACAGGTATAATCGGGTATGCCCTTTTTCGGGGCTTTCTTGGCTGCGTCCTCCTGCGCCCACTTGAAAATCGTGGCTGCATGGCTCTTGTATTTCCTCCCGCTGGAAGCGATATGGCAGGATAGGCGGTCAATGTAATACTCCCACTTGCCGGGAAGCTCTGTTTTCAGCCCGTCAAGCTCCGTATCGGAAAGAATGACATTGTGGTATCTGCCATAGGCGGCGGGGGCGGGGTGTCCCGTTTCTAACTCTCTCTCTTTTTCTATTTCTATATCTATCTCTTTCTCTATCTCTATCTCTGGTGGACAAATGTCCGCTCGATATGGTGGACATTTGTCCGCCCCTGTCTGCGGCAGGGCTTTTTGTTCCTGCAAAGCCAGCCGCGCCCTGCGCTTGCGCTCCCCCTCGGTAGAGGACTGGCCGATTAAAAGCTCAATGTTGCTCATGTAGAGTGCGCCGCTTGGCAAAGGCTCCACAAGCCCCAGCTTCATAAAGATTTTCAAAGCTCTCTCTACGGTACCTACCTGCTGGCGGGTAATGGTCGCAATCATCTGGGCGGTGTAGGGGATATTCTCGTCAAGCTGCAATTTCCCGCCGTTTTTCAGCGATTTCAAGTACAGCTTCAAGAGAATGTTGGAATAGATAACGCCGTCCTGCATACTTTCCAGCAGAACGATTGCATCATCGTCAAAATAGCTCTCTTTCAGCTTGAGGTAGTAATATTTGCGGTTATCTGCCATAGGCTGCGTCCTCCTTTTTCCAGCGTTTGGAATAATAGCGAGGGCATAGTATGATAACCGCCCGGAAGCTCTGTTTGCAGTCACGGGTGCAGCCCCGGCATAGGTCGTTGTAAGTGATACGGTTGCGGTGGTTGAGGAAGAAAGACCATTCCAGCCGCCGCTTCTTGCTCATTCTCGGCAATGGTAAGCTCCTTTCTGCCGTTCCTATCGGTGTAGCGGGATAGGGGGCATTTTCTGTATGTTCTCGGTATCATTTTCGGGCTTTTTCTGCCCTGTAAGCCCCGTTTGGAAGTCGGGGAGTATTGCGGTAAGGGTTCATATCATACCTGTATTTTTGTAGGGTTTCGGTATCATTTCGGGGCGGTCTTTAACGCTCCTGTTCACGCTTTTTCTGCTGGCTCGGTGCGCCCCTTAAAATCTGGTCGATATTGCGTCTGACTGTCTGAAGCTCCTGCGCCCGCTGGCGTTTCTCCCGGTAGTCGTTATATCCGGCGTTCTTCTGGACGGTAAGCTGCTCAATCTCCCTTTGCAGGGCTTTGCTGGCTGGCAGCTTGGTTATTCCATGCTCCCGGAAATAACGGGCGGCTGTGTCCGCTATGATAAAATCGCTTTCGTGCTGTTCCCGGTAGGCTCTCCGGGCTTTCTCCGATTTCTGCGCTTTCAGACCGTCACGGGCGGGCTTCGTGCCGATATAGCCCAAAAGGTTGCGCTGCAATTCCTTTTTCTCCCGGATAGCGGCTTCCAGCCCTTTCAGTCCGGCAAGGCTCTCCTGCGTGGCGGTGTTGGCTGCGGAAATGGCAGCGTCCAGCTCGTCCGGGGAAGAAAAGCCATACTGCTGGTAGAGCATGAGGGTAGCCGACATCTGTTTGAGGTTGTGCATGGTCGCCCACTTCTCATAGCCCCGTCCTTTCCCCTCGGCTCGCTTGGCGGCTATGTCTACCATGCGCTGTACAGCGTCATTGTTCGGGGCGTTTTTCGCTTCTTTTTTCGTCCGTAAGCGGTCTTTGATACTGCCGGGGTATTCCGCTATGGCTGCGGGTTTTTCGGCGGCTCTGGCGGCGTTCTGCTCCAAAACGGAGAGGACAGCAGCCCGGTCAAAATCGTCCCCCAGCTTCCGGGCGGTAATTGGCTTCGTCCTGTCCGGCGTGAGGTAACTTAGCCGCCCCCGGCTCTCCTTGACGGTCACACCATGCCGGAGAAGCAGGGCGGCAAACTCATCAAAGCCGGAAGCAGCGGCAAGGGCTTCCCGGATAGTCCGGCGCAGCTTCGCCTTATCCGTTTCAAACTTGGTCTGCCGGGGCGCGATACCGTCCGCAGCAATAGGGGCGTTGGCTCTGTCAAGGGCAGCCTGTCCTTTCTTCTGCGCCCAATACTCACGCTCGGTAATGCGTTCTTTGCTGCCGTTCAAAAGGTCTATCTGGTAAAGCCCCTCGCTGTGGCACATCTCCATGACTTCGGCTTTCAGATAGTTCATAGCTGCGTCCGTACAGCGGTGCTTGCAGCCTGCTTTCCTGTCCGCTGGCCTGTCCATGTGGGGCAGCATGGGAACCTCCGCAATCCGCAGACTGTTAATGACGATATGCACATGGATATTGCCGCTGTGGTTATGCCCGTCCGGGTGGGTGCATACAAGGGCTTGGTGTCCGGGGAAATGCTCTTTGCAGAACTGCTCGCCCAGCTCCTGCGCCCGGTCTACGGTCAAGCCGTTGTCTGTCCCGTCCCGTGGGTCAAAGCTGATGATATAGTGGTGGCTTTTCACATCTTCCCGTTTTTGGTTTTTCTCATAGCGGAGATTGGCTCGCATACAGGCAACAGCGAAATCCTCGCCCCCGCAGTTGAGGGAAGAAATGCGGTAATCCTCCCTCGGTATCAGCCGCCCGTTTTCATCAAGGGTGGGCTTCATGGTAAACTCGTCATGCTCAAATGTGAGATAGGCTTCCGCTGCGCCATAGTCCGCATTTTTAGAGCTGATATGTTTGAATGTTGCCAACAGCGTCACCCACTTTCTGCAAGACTTCAAACTTTAGGGCAGCAAGGTCGGAAACCGCCGCCCGTACCTCCCCGGCAAGCTGCGGGTAGGGGCTGTGCCACTCGTTCAGCGTCCGGGCTATCTGGTTTAAGTTGCCGCCGATCCTGCCGTATTCGGCGGTCAGCTTCCCGACAGCGGCAAGCAGCTCGTCGTTGACGGGGGAAACGGTTATGATGGGGCGTATGGCTGCCCCGGTTATGGCTTGCCGGATAAACTCGGCTTGGCTCATGTTGTAAGCAGAAAGCCTTTCCGCAAACTCGGCGTATTCTTCCTCGGTCATGCGTGTCTTGACTACCCGGCTGCGGTGCGGCGTGTTGTATCGTTTTCGCATGGTAAAACCTCCTTTCTGTGCGTGGTGTCCTCTCACTAATAGGAGAAAAACGGGGTGTGAAGCGGAACTGTTTTTGAAAAATCCGAAAAAATATTTTGAGGGATTTTTAAGCGGCGCAAGCCGCATAAGCAGGGTTTGGGGAAGGCACTCCCCAACAAGATTCCCGCAGGGGCAAAATGAGCGAAAAGCGAATTTTGGTACTGCGGTAGAATCTTGCTCTGAAAAACTACCACTTTCCTCTGCGGCTGACTTTGCGGCAATCTACAAGGGTCGGTGTGGCTGCTTTCGTCAATATAGCGATTACGGAGGCGTGTCCTGCCCACCTTTGTTCCCCTCTACGGACAGAAACGGAAAATGCCAAACGCTCATTTGGATTTTTCATCACTACTACGGCAGGCAAGCCCATTTCGGGCAAACTTCCCCGTCACTCACTACTACAAGGGAACGAGGCGTTTTGCCAAAAATGGGAGCAAAAAACGCCACGGATTTTCAAAAATCTGTGGCGTTGCTGTTTGGAGCAGTATTCAATTTTAGTCTCCCGTTCCCTCTTTTGGGTAAAAGAAAAGGACAACCGATTTTGGCTGTCCTGTGAAAATGTGTATTATGTTGTATTATGTATGATTGACAAGATTAAATTTGAAGATCATTCTTCTACAAAGTATCTGTATGCGGCGGCTTCAAGCTCTCCACATTCGTTAAGCAAGTTGCCATTTTCATCATAAAGCTTATAGGTAATTTGAGTATTACCTAACGACGCTTCTCCGTCCAATCCAAGCAACAAAGTATAGTAATTTTCTTTTAGTACCAAATTCAATAGATCATACAAATCATCTTTTGATATACCTTGTTCAGTTATTGCACTGATTTTTTTGCCGACAACTGATGAAGAATTAGGATTGAAGTATTCGGCTAAAATGGTTTTCTTTTCTTCGTAGCATAATTTAACAAATTGTTCTCCTGTCATTTTTATACTCCCCATACCGTAGTGTAAAATATATATTTATATTTCATTCTGTCGAAACTATTATAGCACATAGATGTGAAATTTTCTACTGTCTTTCCCCCATAATGGGCGGGAGCGACAGCACTTTAGTCTGTCGCTCCCTTGATTGCCACAAAAGCAGGACGGGCGGCGGCTGTCAACGGTGGCACATTTGCGCCGTTCATCTTGACCGTTGACTGGCTCGGCTGGATTTGCTATTTATTTCCTCACCATTCCTGTGTCTTGGCTTCCTTCCGGATTTTCATTATCTGTATTTGATATATACTGCCAGGAATTACAGAAACCAACGCAAAAATACCAAAGATTATAGATTGCTTTGTAACTGCGAATAGTGCAAACATGAGCAGTAGAAATAGCCACGGATTGCGTAAGTTGCGATAATATTTTTCTTTATCGTCATAAGAGGTATGGAGTTCAAAAGGCTTTCCATCATTTGCTTTTTCCACAATCAAGATTTCTCGATTAAAAGTTGTTGTGTTTGTCGCAATACGACCGCCCCTTTCTGCCCATGGGCGCCAACGAACTTTTCCAACAGAATAGTTTAGATTGATATTTTTAAAAAACACCTTATATCCCATATCCTCCAAAAAATTAGCATAATCTATTGAACTCTCTTTTGATTTTTCTCCGATAAACTCTACACAATAGGTCACTTCATCGGGCTTGCATTTTTCAAATTCGTATAACAGTTTTCCTGTCCGAACAAGTCGATAACCCTTTTCAGACATTTTGTTTAGCCATTTTTCCTGCGTATTTAGCAATCCGCCAAAAAAGCGATAACATTTTTTACTCATACTGCACCTCCAATAATTTCACTTGCAATGCTTACAAGTTCATTTAGTCTTGCAAGCTCTTTTTCTGCAATTTCTTTTCCCTGTGCTGTAATGTGGTATTCTTTTTTTCTTCCCTCACTATCTCCATAAGGTTCAATCCACTTCTTGTCCTGCAAAGAGTTTAATGCTCCATATAAAGTGCCTGCGCCTAACGAAAGCCGCCCGCCCGTTTTTTCTTCAACAAACTGCATAACGGCGTATCCGTGTTTTGGTGTATAAAGAGAGAGTAAAATATAAAAGGTCACTTCTGTAAGTGCGCCACTTTTTGCATTGTCTCTCATAGTCCAGCCTCCATATTACGATTACTGTAATAAATATATCACTAACCGTAATATAAGTCAAGCAGATTCAAGGAAATTATTTAAGGGGCATGAAAATGGAGCAGCAACATTTTCGTGTTACTGCTCCACTTTGATACAGAATAGTAGGGTACGCTGTTCTCAATTTGTGTTGTTGCTTCTTTACCGTATATGAGCATTTGCGCCAGATAGCCATAGGTAAGTCTTTGATATGATCTCCAACTTTTCCCCGGCTCCACACCGTGCGTGCAGCTTTCACCGCACACGGCGTTCCATCGAATTCAGTTGCACAGGGCTTGCAATACAACTTACACACTTCGTAGCTTGAACAAGAAAAGATTTTTAATCAATCAAAGGCATTTCTGCCATCTCACGAAACTTATTCAGCTTTAAAATTTGCGTACTATCGAGATTGAGAAGGTTCAGGTAAAACTTTATGGTAGCCATGTCAGAAGCATGGATAAGTTTGTGGACGGGAGCCGATATAAGAACGAGGTTTCCGTATTCATCTGTGCCGCCCTTCGCAGCAGGCCTCTTGTGGTGGCAGTGGATATCATGGGCTTCCATGATTGAACCCGTCACTGCACATTTTCCATGCTGCGCTGCATACAGAGAAATTCGATTATCTGCGTATTCTATCGACCTGCCCTGCACAGGATTTCGCATCAGCCAAAGCATCGTCTTAGTGTCGATGTTCAGATTCTTGTGAATCAGTTCCCGACCTTCTGGCGTATACTTGTTGACCGACTTCCTTTTGTGCTGGGCATTTCTGCTCTGAACATATCCAATAGGAACTACTGGCCGTCCATGCAGAAATCGCAGTTGACTGCTTTTTCCATACTTTTCTTTGATATAGCCTTTTTTCAGTTCGCCTTTGCGTGTCAGGTCATTCCGCAGACGATTGTGCATCTGCTTTTTGACCCCATAAGCCAGCTTTCCAAAGTCCTCAGAAGCAGCCGTTGCAATGCAGTAATACTGGTGTATTCCTGCCACCACAGCATTGTAGGTCATCAGCTGCATGAACTGAGCCTTATCATCTGCCGAGTGTTCCAGCTTTTTCACTTCTTCTGTGAGCTTCTTTTGAACTTTCTTGTACGCTTTATCGCACATATGCGATTTTACAACGTACTTGTTGCTGCGCTTTTGCACTTTCAGTTTAAAACCAAGGAATTCTGAATACTGCCGTTTCAGATTGACAATTCTCGACTTTTCCGGGCTGATATCCAGTCCCAATCGGTCTTTTAACCATTTGGCTGTTGCATGATATGCCTTTACTGCATCCGTATGGGATGAGCAAAAAATCTTGAAATCGTCCGCATACCGAACCGAGTGCATTTCTTTCAGATTACTGCGCCGCAATGCCCGGTAGACATGGCTTTTTATTTCTGCACCTGCACGATTCTGCCGTATCGTGAATTCCGTTCTGGTCGGCATATTCTCCCACTGGGATGCAATCCACCAGTCCAGTTCGTTCAACACGATATTAGCCAGCAGTGGAGAAAGAATTCCGCCCTGCGGCGTACCCTTGGTTGGGTAAATCTTTTCACCATTTGGCAGGATAACAGGGGCTTTTAGCATCTGTTTTATAATGCACAGCAGTTTCTTATCCCGAATACCAAGTGACCATATTTGCCGTATCAGCTTTGTGTGATTGATATTGTCGAAGAAGCCTTTAATGTCAAGGTCTACTACATGGTACAGGTGTTGTACCTGAATCAACCTGCAACACTGTGCAATGGCAGTTTCGGCGGAGCGATTTGGGCGAAATCCGTTAGAATTTTCACTGAACTTCGCTTCGCAGATTGGCTCCATGACTTGCAATATACATTGCTGCACGATACGGTCTGAGATTGCCGGAATCCCCAGTGGTCTGGTTTTCCCATTATCCTTTGGTATTTCCTCACGCCTTACTGGGCGAGGATGGTAATTACTGAATTTCTTCTTTACAAGGCGGACATACTCATCCTCGTTTAATTTTGCGAGATTTCGTATTGTCTTCTTATCTACACCCGGCGTTTTACTTCCATGGTTCCTTTTGATAGTTCGGTATGCCAGTTTAATGTTTTCTTCACTCTCAATGATTGCCATGAGGTGATTGAATGTTTTGCCATTCCTGCTTTCCGCATACAACGTATCAAAGATGGATTCCATGCCGTAGTATTCCGAGTTTCGGATTTTTCCTTGCTTCTTTTCTCGCCGCTCCGAAGTCAACACAGGCATCCTCTCCTTTCGGGTTGGATTTTCTTAGTCTTACTCGAAGCTGTGTTTGTTGTATCTTGATGTTACTTTCACTGAATTCGACTTGTGGCCTTCCCTCCACCGCTTACTTTTTCACGGTTTCACAGGTACTACGCCACTACTTTCACTGAAACAAAGAATGGTTATTGCCCTCTCACGAAGGTATTCCCATCCACCATCTCACAGCCTTGCAACAGGCTAAATGTTTTCAGCTTCCTGCGTTCCGATATTTCTATCATGGGCCACCTTTAGGTTCTTCCTCTAAGCCTGTATTCAATTCTTTCCGAATCGTGCCGCCTGTAACGGCACATGGACTTTCATAACAACCATTCTTACTCATCCACGAATACCTCCATATAAGGAGTACCACCATTTCGATGGTATCAACGTTTAGACTTGTACATTCAGAAGTTCGTCAGTATTTCCATACATACTAACCATGGGCGGCTGACACCCGGCATATCCGATGCACCGTCCACCTCTGGACAGCTTTCGGCTCTGACCTTGCGGCCAGAACTACGACATCTTTCTGCCGACTTCACCGAGCTTCTGACAATCGGCGGTTGCGCGCCTATGCCAGTCGGAGTATCAGTGCGGACGCTTCGGGGCGTTACTCCCTCATTTCATCCATCGAAATATCAGTTCTCCAAGATTCTGGACTTCTTTAGTCCTTCAACTTGTGCCTGACCTTTTCAGTCAGGAACGCATCGCACGGTTGTCGTTTCCGTACCCTTCCATGAGGTTCACAACGCCCCAAACACCAAGGCCCGCGCCGATGGCAACAACGAGAGTCTGCAGAACGGTAATAGCCTGATTGAAGAATTCCATAGTCGTTTTTCGCCAGATTGCAGCATTGATAAAAAGTACGATTCCAAAAGAAAAACAGGCTGGCACATCTTCGGTGCTGCCTGTTTCCTGCAATTCTGGCTTCTCCTTTCATTTTAATAAAAAAATCAGCCTTTTGGAATCGCAACATGTTGAGTTCAGTCGGACAGGGTTCCTGTCACAGGGTCCGCCCGGACAGGCGGACGGTTGTACTTTTTACTGGAAATAGTTTCCTCCTTCCTACGCTTGAGGCGTTTAATCGTCAGTTGTAGGGGTCATATCCACTTCATAGCAGTCAAATTCTTCATCCATCCGTAGCCTTAGTTCGTGCTTCAGGTAGCGTTCCACATCGAAAGCGTTCTTCTTATCAAAGTCCGACAGTTCTTTGTACCGCTTATGCTTGGTAATGTCGAATTTATCGCTCAGGAATGGCCGGACACCGCGCAGCTGCAGGATACATTTGCTGCCATCCATGACAGAAAGTTCGTCCCGGCTCATAAGCTCTTTACCACAATGTCAAGTGATGAATTCAAAATGGGCAAAAAAATACCCCTTCTCATTATGAGAAGAGGTATTAAATGCGATATTCAAAAGCTTGATTCTCAACTTCTTAACAATATAGCTTGAGCAGCATTGGACAGCATAGAATTGGAAAGAATATCACTTTTTTGTCTTATAAAAGAATTTGCAAGTTTTACTATATCTTCACAGGGAGTGATATACTTACTGCTATTCCATAAAATTTTTCCATCATCGGTTATATCATATACTACGAACCTGTACTCATTCACACCTACTTTCAAAGCTAAATCAACTATAACTTTTCGCTCCATCCTATTCTGCGTACCGACCAGAACACTTGATAAACACTTGCGTACAGAGGTCTCGTAATCCAAAACTGTGACAATGCCAATGTAGTTTTTATCCATAATCGGGTTATAAACAACTTTTTCCATTACGATACCTCCTTCCAAACAATTTATGTTATATCAAAACAAAGTATAATACTGGTTCACAAGTATTATGCCATCATTTAATAAGTTTCGTGCTTCGTCGATGCTGGTAATGACCGCAGTGTCAACATCACTGGCTGACCAATGCGAGTATGGATGTCTGACACTATTGTATTTGGTGTACAGATTATTCAAATAATTTAATTGTTGAGCGGACAGTGCGCTTCTACTCCGGCTATTACATTCATATAACCCCGCAGCATTTTTCGTAAAGAAAGAGAAGTTGTTAGCACCTTTGTCCGTTTCAGTGTCCAACCCCATAATATCTCCAAGAATTCTGTGAAGATAATATTCATAGGCTCTAAATATGGGCGTCACTAAACAGGTATAATCTGGCATATAACCTGTAAGCATTGTATTGTAAATCGCAGATAAAAGATTTGCATAATGCTTTTGAGATTCATGCCTATAATTAGGTAGCATTTGCTCAAACTTTGTTTCTACTTCATTCGCTGTCAGTGTTAGTGCATGATAGTTGTTTAATGTTTCGATTACAGTTTGCTTGTTTCCAAGGAACCAAATTGCAGTTGAAATAATTTTTTGGAACAATACTGTTTGTTTTCCTTGCACATAAGACTTCGAATTCTTATAACAGTTGATGACAACCGCATTATTTGCCTGAGTTACCTTAATTTTTTCTCTTGTTCCGATAGTTTCTTTGGTTAAAACAAGTGGTGAAATTTCTTTTCCTTCAGACAACCCTGCATTTTCATCATTAATACACTCAATTATTGTTTGCCAATCCTGTACACTATATCCTACAAAATATACAGATCCATCATTATAAGTCTTGTGTCCTTTGGCAAGCAATGCATTTTTAGCAATAGCATCAACTTCTTCGTTAAATTGAACACCTGAATGTGCGGGTACTTTTGTGAATTCAATTTGTAAAAGCGCACGCTTTTCTTGAATAAAGCGAACATATTCTTTAGTTATAGCTTTATTTGCCTTCCACTGGCCATCTGCCCATTTCTCTATGCCTTCATAATCATAATAGATTGATATTTTGGACTTGCCATACTGTATTGCCCAGTTGATAGATTCTTTAACAGCCTCTAATTCCGCAGCAACATTCCTGAGAGAAATAAATTCTTCTCCTAATTGTTTTGTAAATGCTTTATACAAAATATCTCGGTTGCTACCATGACTAAATATAATCGCCCCAAACGCAGATTTTTCTTGTGTTACATCATAACTGCCATCCACAAAAGCAATAATCTCGTTTTCGGCCAGAGCTGCTACGGCTTTTTCGACTTGAGAATTAAGATCGTCCTTTGAAAGAGGCGTAGTACTTTCTGCGTCTAAAGCATCATCATTTGCTCCGCGCACATATCGTTCAGCTTCTTCTAATGACGAAAAAGTTTTATGTTTCGCACCAGAAACACCCTCTGTCTGTGCTTTGCATTCATCCCATGTACCATATATTCCAGGGATTCTCCCGACTTGAACCGCATAATATTTCTTCTTAGCCATAATTTCCACCCCCGAACTTTAACAGAATATTATAAACCCAAAAGAAGAAATTTTCAATATATCTTTAATGGAAAATTTCAAATCATCGGAGTTCTCCAATAAAATTATAAACAATCCTGACTTCCTGCACCTTTTGACCATCCACTTTTTTGACTTCACCCACCAGAATGCGGCTGATCAGGCGATTCAGCACCGTTTCATCCAACTCCTGAATGGTAGCATACTGCCGAATCTCCCGGATAAAGGTGCGGACTTCACTTTTCTGAGCATCAGACTGCTGAAGCATTCGCATCAGTTCCTGCAACCGGCACTGATTTTCTTCCTGCTCCTGCTCCATAGCGGTGGTCAGCTTCATAAACCGCTGCTCAGAGAGCACACCCTTGGCCTTGTCGGTGTAAAGACTTAGGAACATATCGTCAATTTCCCGGTTTCTGGCTTCCAGGCGTTCCCGCTCTTTCTGCATCTCGGACACATCCACCATATATCGGCTCTCCATCCGATTACTTAGCCTCTGGTAAAAGACATCGGCATCCTTGAGTGCCATCGCTGCCAGTTCCTGAATGTCCTTCAGGACGAGATTATACAAATCCCTGGCTTCGATTTTATGACTGGTGCAGGCGTTTTTTCCTAGGCGGTTGTAGGTCTGACAAATATAGTACGCCTTATCAATCGGCTCCCGCTGCTCACCAGTAAAGCGATTCTTCCCGGTTCTGCCGACCTTTTCATACCGCACCTGCATGGATTTCCCACAGGTGGCGCAGTAGATAATGCCATGGAACAAGTTGTAGAAGGGGCAGGCATTTCCTTTCATAATAGGTGGCCTGCGATCTACGATTGCCTGTACCTGTTCCCATTTCTCCGGTGTCACAATCGCTTCGTGACAACCCTCAATGATTTCCCAGTCCTCACGGGGAATGATGTCATAGGTGTTGGAGCGAATCCCTTTCTGGTGCGTCCGGCAAACCAGATGAGCGCCCTTATAAAAAGGGTTACGCAGGATATGGCTGATTCTTGCGCCGCCCCACGCATAGTAGTTGACATCGCAGGCGGTATTTCCTTTTACTCTTGTGATGGGAACCTTGTCCTCCATCAGCTGCTTGGCAATCCGCATACAGCCCCGGCCATCCAGGGCCAGGTCATAGATTTTGCGAATCACCGGCGCAGTCTCCGGGTCAAGGATCAAATGCCCCCGATCCTCCGGGTCACGCATCAGCCCCAGGGGAGGCTGTCCGCCACAGAACTTTCCTTGTCGGGAACGGGTCATACGCCCCGCCAGCACTTTCTTGGAAATATCCCGGCTATACATATCATTCAGGATATTCTTGAACGGCGTGATGTCCATTTCCTGACGGGTCAAACTGTCCACACCATCGGTAATGGCGATATAACGGACATTGTGTTTGGGGAAGAAGATTTCAATATAGCTTCCAGCTTCGATATAATTTCTTCCCAGTCTGGACAGGTCTTTGGTAATGACACAGCCAATTTTGCCAGCCTCAATATCGGCAATCATCCGCTGAAAAGCCGGACGATTGAAATTACGGCCTGTGTAACCATCGTCCACATAATACTCATACTGGAACATCCCGTTTTTCTCGGCAAATTCCTTGAGCATAAGTTTCTGATTGCTGATACTCATACTCTCGTTATCGCCGCCATCGTCCAGAGAAATACGGCAATAGAGGGCTGTGATTTTCTGATTGACTTGTTTTTTCCTGCTCATAGCAATCTCCTTCTATGAACAGGGACACGATATACATATTATACCATGCCCCTGTTATAAACTCAAACAGTCTTTAAGCCGCTTTCTGTTCGGGTTCGTGATTTTCCAGCCATTTTTCAAACTGTTCACAGGTCTGACGCTCGATTACTTGTTCAAAGGCTTCCTGCATGGTTTTATCACCTGAAAACTCCCGTATCACGATAAACTTTACTTTTTGCGCTGCTTGTTTTCTTGCTTTTGGGCTTTCTCCATAGGCTACCTCCATAGATCAGAAAAGCCAGACAAAGGGAGCAGCAACGAAGTCCGGCAACGGACTCCGAGAAACCTGCAGCCTATCGTCTGACCATCGTTTCTTACTTTTCAAATTTTCTTGTGAAATCTCGTTGCTTTCGTTGTCAGAGAACAGATACCCACCAAAAAGCCTTGCTTTATGAGCATTTATCGTGTTCATACCCCCGTTTTTGTAGCAACCAAGTCAGCAACCAGCTGACAACCAACTGGGCAACAAGCCCTGTAAATCAGGCAATCCACTCCTTTGGCAGCTCCAGTTGACGGACTTCTTCCTCGCTCAGCTCCACAAATCCACCTTCGTTGTCGGGCGGTTCGTTGCCTGAAATCTCCCGTTCCCAGCCACGCTGACGCCCATAGCCCGCAAACATCCGTGGGTTAGAGAAAGGCTTCCAGCCCCTCACCACCGTATTCATGATCTCGTTGATATTGTGCAGCTGCCACCGCTTCGGCTCCTCAAAGGCGTGTCCCAATGCTTCCTTGAACAGCTGTTTGGAGCAGACCATGCTGCCGGTGTAGTGTTCCAGAAAGCCCTGTATCTGCCCGGCCTCGGTGTCCTCTGGCATGAAGTCCTTTTGAACCTCCACCAGCTGCCGCTGAATCTCCTTTGAAAACTTCATAGAATACTCGCCGCTGCGGTAAATGGTCATAGCCTCCGCCCACACCTGCAACAGATATTCCCTGGAAGCGGCTTCGTCCTCCAGAATGTGAACCTCCGCTTTCTCCGGGTAAATCATCACTGGCAGGAACCGGCGATTTCCAGCCCGGTCAAGGGGTAGGAAGTCCAACGTATTGGAGGAACCGCCGAACACACATTGCCGCAGCCGGTCTTTGGGCTGGGTCTCATAGGGCGTGCGGTAGGTTTCTTTTTGGCGGCTGATAAAGGAGCGGATCTCCTCAATGCTTTTGGCGTTACTGGTGGCCAACATCTCCGACATCTCGATGATCCAGTGGTCTTGCAGCTTGGCAAACACCTTGTCATCATCCAGCTTTTTCAGGTCATCAGAGAACCACTCATCTTGTATAGCTAGGAAGCGAAAGAAGGTGGACTTTCCGGCTCCTTGGCCGCCTACCAGACAGAGCAGTTCCTCATACTTGGAGCCTGGATGGAATACCCTACGGATAGCTCCCAGCAGGAAGTGCTTGAGCATTTCTTCCACATAGTCGCTCTCGTCTGCCACTAAAAAGTGATGCAGACAGGAGCGTATTCGGGGCATCCCATCCCACATCAAACTGTTTAGCACATCTCGGATGGAAACATCTTTTATATCAAGATCGGCTTTATTTTCTATTAACAGTAGGCAACATGTCTGAGTATCCATTTTTTGACTATTCATTTTAGCCTTATTCCTTCCAAATCAGACGGCAATGTGTAAATATAAGCATTGCTGTACAGTTCATCCAACATCGCTCCCTGTACAAACCCGGTAAAGAGAATCCGATCGTCGCCCTTCGCCAGGTCTTTCAATTCCTCCATAAAGGAATCCGTATCACTGGAGCCGCCTGCAATGACCAGTTTTTTATCTGTCTTGACATTCTTGAAGGCCTCAACCAGATATCGAATGCCCTTCTCCGGCACCAGACGACCGAGGAACAATATGTAGGAATCCTTTTCCAGTCCAAAATGATCCGTGATCAGCTTTGCTTCCCGAACCTCTGGCCGATTGACGCCATTAGGGATAAAATGTGTCTCCCTTCCGTAGGTCTCCATGAAATATTTCTGAACGCCTTTGCTTAGAACAATGATTTCATCTGCATATTTCACGGCATTTTTTTCACCCTGCCGGATAAATTTTGATCCAACGCCAAATTTCCATTTTTCGCGGGCCCAGTCCAAACCATGGACGGTAACAACAACTCTTTTCCCAAACATCTTCGGCAGCCATGCAAAGAACGCCGGTCCTTCGGCGTGGATGTGCACCACATCGTATTTTCCAAATGCGCTGTAGAGAGCAGCAAAGAAAGAAGAGCTTACAGCAGCAAGCCCTTTTCTCTCAATAGTTGGAACAAATTTTTGGCAGATACCATCATATTCGGTTTTCTTATCGTACTCTGCACCACTTACATGGTGACCTGATCTATTGTAACAAGTCACCTGACACCCATCTCGTACCATTCTGGTGCTTAGTTCTTTGACAACAATCTCTATCCCACCCTCACGGGACAGACGCTTTTGTCCGAACATGGACACTGCAAATTTATCTTTCATAATATTTCCCCACTGTATTAGTCAATAGAAACCAGACACAAAACTTTTTTATCGTCTACTTCTCTTTCGAGTAGCGCTTCGCCATCCCACCTTCATTCATGTGGGCTGTCGAAGCGCTACTCTGTCATTGGCTATGGAAAACGCGACAATGCGACGATTTTCCTTTCACCAAGTCTTTTTACTTCCCCTTACATTGATCCTTCCTTGCCAAGAACAGTCTTCACTGTCTTAAACAAGATCTTGATATCAAGTGCAGGTGTCCATTCCTTTATATACTTTGTATCAAGTCTTACGACTTCCTCAAAGTCCGTGATATCACTTCTGCCGCTGACCTGCCACATGCCGGTAATACCTGGCTTGATTGCAAGTCTAGCACGGTGATGGATCTCATACTCAGAAACCTCTCCCGGAAGCGGTGGTCGTGTTCCCACAAGACTCATATCACCTTTAAGTACATTAAAAAACTGTGGAAACTCATCCAGACTCGTTACTCTAATGAAATTACCAATACCAGTTTTCTTTGTTCCATCTGGCAGGATCTTATTTCCTATAACTCGCGGATCGAAATCAAGCTTAAACATCTTTCCGTCTGCTACACGGTTTTGCTTCATCAGCTCAGCTTTTCTTGCTTCTGCATCCATGTACATACTGCGAAACTTATAGATCTTAAACTTCTTTCCATTCTTTCCGATACGCTCCTGAGAGAAGAATATCGGTCCCGGAGAGCTGATATAAATAACCGGAGCTACAAATATGAAAATGATAACTGTAAGCAGACATCCAACAAGTCCGCCTGCAATATCCATTACACGCTTAAATAAAAGCTGTTTTGGTGATGCATAGTTTAAACTGGTTGTAAGCACTGTGTAGGAACCAATCTTTTCCACAAACTGAGGACGATCCTCCACTGCCGCGATCTTTGACAGTCTAAGATGCATCGTCACACCAGTTTCTTCCAGCTTTTTAATAAGCTCCTCTGGATATGGCTTATCATCTGGAACAACGATAAGTACCTCATCTATCCACTGCTGACACACATACATCGGAGCGTCTTTGCTGTTTGCAATCACATTCACACCGGCAATGCTCTGACCAGCCATATCTTTGTCAACAATAACTAAGCCGCTAATTAAGAACTTTCCATAATTATTTAACTTAACTGTCTCAACAACCTCTTTTGCCTCTGCCTTTGTTGTCACAATCAGCAGTGATCTGCGATTTCTATCCCACTTGCCGCTTGCTAATACGCGTTTCCAAGCTAATCTTGTAGTGTAGGATAATATAAAATATAATACAAGAGTAATGCCAAATGTCATTCTTGAGTAAGCTGCACCTTCCTGCATAACAAACAGGTAAGCACTTCCCAAAAGACCAACGGCAACCACATTTCCAACCGTTGCTATCAGCTCCCTGTAGCGACCTCTCTGTGCTACATGATGCAGCATATCAAGCATAAACATCGTGACAAGATCAGCAAGCTCTAACACAATTGCCATATTGCGGTAAACAAGATCATTGTAGGGATTTATACCCAGTCCCTTGATCAGATATGCGAGATAAAACGCTATCTGCAGGCAGATCATGTCGATCAGGATAAAATCGGTATGTTTAAACCAACCTTCAGATTCTTTTCTGTACATTTCTTTTTTTTGCCCTCCCTTATACAGCCGCATCATCCCCCCTAATTTTTTTCTTTAGGGAGATTCTGCGGCTGTCTTCATCGAAAGTCCGTCATATTTACTATATCGGTTTATATAATATTATCCTACATTTACAAGATCAAGTCAAGTGCCATATTTGTCAAAAGTAAACTTTTTTAACTGTTTGGTGTCAGTCATTGTCACTAGTGGGGAAACCCCTCCGTCTGCGCCTTCGGCACAGCCACCTCCCCTTTCAGGGGAGGCTGTGGATAAATTCTTTCCACGGTTATTTGAACCAACTATTACTGTTTTCCTCCTGTAATTAAAAAACATATCTTTAATTGCAAAAACCGCACTCGCTACCTAAAAATATCAGTAGCGAGCGCGGTCATATATTATGCTTTATCAAAACGTCTGGTCATTTCCCATCTTCCTTATTGCATCAATCCACTCATAGATCATTGTTTTCTTATAAATGAAATTTCCATCCTCATCTACTGCATCTTCTAACGCACTTGCCAAAAGCGCATACTCATTTTCTAGTGATGTAGCAAATACACCCTGATCGTCTGTATTAATTGACACAGACAACTGGGCACATTCATCCAACGCTCCCTTATCGTTCGTTAAATGATAGTTATAGAAATTAAAAATCGGGTGTTTTATGTACTCTTTAAATGTACTGATCAGAACATTCGAAGACGGATTTGTCTCAATTGCAATACCTCTTCTTGCAACTTGTTTCTGCATCTCTTTCTGAATCAATGTAACGGCCTTTATATAATCTTGTTTTATTTTTACCTCAATGCACCGATTTCCCTCTCGTCTCACATCTGAGTTATAATGATAATAGTACATCAGTAAAAACACTTCTGGCTTATATCGGCTCTCAAACAATTTGGGGAATTTCATGTTTACCTGAGCATTTGTTTCCTCTGCCTCATCTGTATCCCATAGAAAATACCCATGTGAATACAAAGCTGGATCATCACCTCGAAGTTTCCAAGCATCATAGTACCGTTCTATATTGAAACTATGATGCTCTGTTTTTAAAGATATATTAATGCCTTTTACCTGATACTCTCGCTGTGCACTTTCCAAAATTAGATGAATTGTGCTATCATCCATGTACTTACCATATACCTCATAGAAAACATGTTCATATTTTCTATGAATATAGTCTTTTAATGAATCCATTCCCTGAATTCCAAACTCGGTCATTCGATTATAAACCCAAGCCAGATTATCCAGATAATCATGCTTTGAAATCAAAATCCGATTATTTTTGGAATCATACCATTCCTTTACATTTATTCCTAGTGCGATTGCATGACCGAAGCGATCTCCGCAATCCATATTTAAGAAATTAATCGCCTCATCAATTGCTCTAAGACCATCTGCTACATCTAAGAAATCTTCGCCGACATGATATGTAATTTTTAACTGCGGAACATATTTTCTTTTTTCTTTATCCTCAATCATTTTTACATGATTCTTCAGATAACGAAATACACTCCCAAACACTTCTGCTCTACAGCCAATCTCATTTGATGCCGCATCAATTCCTTTCACTCTTGCTGCATACTCTGGCGTTTCCTTCTGCAACTGTGTAATTGCATGTGCCATTTTGTACGATTCTTTTCTAAGTTTGTAATGTCTGCATGCAATGCAGTTTCCCATGTAATACTCTTTGTCTCTATTTTTTATAAAATGCAACGTGTAAAAATATTTGTCTTTTGGATCGCCAATAATCTGATCCAATTTTCGAATTTCTTTGCGAAGTTTCTCTGCTGTTTTTTCTGGTGCAATCCTTAATTCTATTGAATCGACATTACTAGAAAGCAATGAGTCCCTTACAGCTCGTCGAACCATTTCCTGTTCAAATATTGATCGACCCATCAGCTTCTTTTTGCGATTCTGATAATCCTGAAAATTAACAAATCCGACCTTTTCATTTGTCTGAATCAATTCTGCACGTAGGTTTTCTTTTAACAAAAGATACATATAAAACAAGTTTTCTTCAAGTTCACTATATTCTCCCTTATAAATTGCTCGCAAACAGCTGTATAACAGCCATCGTTCTCCTGAGAATATATCATTTGAATCTTCACAGCTATCTTTAACACCTTGCAGTGCATAGTCCACCAATTCTGCACTGTTATAATAGGAAGACGAGATACTATTTTTCTGTGCTGTAATAAAACTTTGCAACTCTGGCACGTATGCAATCATATCATTCGGATTTTCTAGCATAGCTATCATACTTTCCTTTGGAAATGATGGCTCTATTCCTATTGCCTTTGTATACAACCATGCCCGAATAAATGCCGCCTGATAGTGTTGTACTCGCAATGAATCTTCCTCGTAATCACTTCCATACCGCACATTTGTGTTTTTTCGATTTTTGTCATATTCTGCAAATGGCTTCTGTACATTAGTACAAATGTTATTCATAAGACTCAACCATGAAATATGAAAAATCGGAGCTGAACCATATAGATGGAAATGATTTTCAGAAATTCCTCGTTTCAATATTTTGTTTAACTGTTGATTATTATGTCCAATTACTACTTTCCATGAAAAGCCAAGTTCTTTCATCTCCTGTGGAGACTTAGTCACAGCACAATAAGCACAAATCAATAAATCTTCACTTAATTGCAGTGTTAGCTTTCTCCAATTCTGTATCTGTGTATACTGGCATACAATCTGATTCTCCTGAACAAGCAATTGCCTTCGCACTAGATAAAAAATCGCATCAAATACGCAAAAACTGTCTCTGCTGTTATTCTGCATTCCATAGTTTTCATGTTCTATTTGAAATGCATCTTTATAGTACAGCCACATATTTAGTAATTCCGACTGGCTGTATCCAGTCATATATGCAAAGGCGATTCTGGCAAAATCATCCTGCCGAAATGATCTTGCCTTTATCTCTCCTCTTAATACACTTTTCGCTGGAATGCGTCTAAACAGTATTGTTAAAATCTGTTCCAAATTCCTCATTATGCGTTTCCCCTATTTTAATCATCGATTCCCCAGTATACATTTGCGTCTGTTTCCGAGGCTATCCTACTTCCCGTTGAATTATGAACTAAATTTACAACTGTTTTTTTAAACATTTCATTAATATCAGGTACAAGATTTCTTGTCTTTTCTTCACCGTTTTGTTTTGCATCACTCAAGATCCACTTTATATATGGACATTCAATGAATATTTTTACATATTCCATTCTTTCTGCATATGAAGAATAGTTTGCATATTCTTGATCATTTTTCTCCAGTTTATTATAAATAAACTGATAAATATCCACAATTTCATTCCATATATCATTAATATTAACGCTTTGCTTCACCCGATCTCTCTGTCGCAATCGCTTCACTATATTGTAAGTTACATCCATATCATAGATCGGTATTGCAAATCCTTTTGATAATGTAATCCAATCATTAAATTCCTTGTCAATCTCCTGTATAATACTATTTTTTGTTTCATTATTTGTTTCATCTTCGCCAAATAAGATATCACATATGCTTTTCACCAT
>OGPY01001159.1_pt1 | contig 20938 bp, 17 predicted proteins | sample 1553121 | NCBI WGS metagenome assembly OGPY01 (sample SAMEA2580004, study PRJEB22360) | human gut metagenome
TAAGATAACGTGTATTTTTGAATCTCGCAAAATGTTTAATAAAAATATTCTATAAATTTCTTTTTAGTGAGTATAATACTTTGTCAGTAAGCCTGTTGCATTGTATTTCTCTAACTTCTTCCTTTTACTAATTTTTAAGTAATCTTCCCTCTTTAATTTTCTTAAATATTGACGTTCAAAAAACGAACGTCTATTGAACGCTTTTTGCTTGCAATAGATTCGTTTACAGCATTTTACCTGTTAGGTAATGAATGACTGCAAAAAATCTGTTGACAAGAAGGGCATAAAGCTTGTCGTATTCTACATAAAGTGTCCGCAAGTGATTGAATTCCAAGTGTATGCAAGGAATTTAAAGCCCCAGGAGAACACCCTTGTCTGAACAAAAGCATAAAAATGGGAATAGAGAAAGAGGTCGAAATCTGGTATGCTATGCGTGCCACCTACCGCAGAGAACCGGATGCCATGCATCTGCTCAAGAAAGAAAACTTGGGCTGTTTCATTCCTATGCAATACAAGATATGTATAAAAAAAAGGAAAAAAGTCCGTGCTCTGGTTCCGGTCGTTCATAATCTGCTTTTTGTCCATGCCCGTCCTTCTGTGATGAGTTGGTAAACTTCGTTCAGTTCTAAAGTACGCAGGGGGGTAAGCGTGGCGCTTTTCACGGTTTTCCCGGTCGCTCCGTCCTTCATCGGCGAGATGGGTGGCATGAAAAGCGACATTTTAAAAGATTTTGGCATATTATATGTTTAAATGGTTGGCTCAAAGGTATTCATTCTCTTTCGTTGAATCTTTCCCACATGTAAGAAAGATTTTAAAGGAACAAAGTAAATAATAACAATATATAACATAGTATTCTATCTAATTACTTAAAATTTATCTAAATGGGCAAAAATTTTATTCACCCTTCATTGGGCTTTTTTATCGAGCGAACGAGAAAACAGAGTGGAGTCACTATTGAAACTCTTTGCAAGGATTTGCATATTTCTCCATCCACGTACATAGACTTAAAAAAAAGGGTGTAACGCCCCACTTAGTACATACGAAACTCTTCTGCGATACTATATCGATGAACTGGAGGAACTGGATGATGACGAAATCAGGAAATTGGCTGGGGAATGGGTGGAGAAATGGCTGGAGGCTAGGAAGAAGGGGGAGTGATGATTGGATTGGTTGATTATTACTGATAATTAAAGGAATCTATATAAATGATTAATTTTACAGTAGGTCCGGTGCAATCTTCTGATGCTGTACGGGCCATAGGTGCCGAACAGGTGCCATATTTTAGAACAGCAGAGTTCTCAGAAATGATGCTTGAGAATGAGCGTCTTGTTAAGAAGTTTGCTAATGCGACTAAAGATAGTAAGGTTGTTTTCATGACATGTTCTGGCTCTGGTGGTATGGAGGCTGCCATCATAAATTGCCTTACGCCACAGGATAAGGCTCTTGTAATCAATGGTGGTAGCTTTGGTGAGCGTTTTGTGGAATTGCTTACCCTTCATAAAATTCCCTTTACGGAAATTAAGCTTAAGTATGGTAGAGCTTTGAAGCCTGAACATCTTGCTGAATATGAGAGCAAGGGTTACACTACTTTCCTTATGCAGAAGCACGAAACTTCTACGGGGGTACATTACGATATCAATCTTGTTTCTGATTTTTGCAAACGTAATAATTGTTTCTTGATTGTTGATACAATCTCTACCTTCCTTTGCGATTCATTTGATATGGCGGCAATGGATGCAGGGGTGATGATTACTGGAAGTCAGAAGGCTCTTGCTTGCGCTCCGGGTATTGCAGTTATGATTCTTGCTCCTTCGGCTATTAAACGTATAGAAAAGGTCCAATGTTGCTGTCAGTATCTTGATTTGAAGCTTGCTCTTAAAAATATGGAGAGAGGGCAGACTCCTTGGACTCCTGCTGTTGGTATCCTTCGTCAAATTAATGTCCGTTTAAAAGAAATTGAATCTGCAGGTGGTGCGGAGGTGGAGATTGCGCGTTGTGCAGAATTGGCTAAGTATTTTCGTGATAAGCTTGTTGAGAATAATCTTCCTTTTGAAATTGTCAGTGAAAGCCTTAGTAATGCTGTCACTCCGCTCCATCCCATAACTCAATCTGCTTTTAAAATTTTCCTTAAGATGAAGGATGAGTATGGAATGTGGATATGTCCTAATGGTGGAAATATGAAGGATACAATTTTTCGTATAGGTCATATTGGTCATCTTCAGAAGGAGGATTACGACAAACTGATTGCTGCATTTATTGATTTAAGAGAAAAGCGATTTATCTAAGGTTATGAAGAAGGTTATTACTTACGGAACATACGATTTGTTTCATCAGGGGCATTATAACCTCTTAAAACGTGCGAAAGCTTTAGGTGATTACCTCATTGTGGGTGTTACCACAGATAGTTTCGACTTGGAGAGAGGCAAGATGAACACGTGCAATAACGTGATGGAACGTATTGAAGCGGTTAAATCCACCGGTCTTGCAGATCAGATTGTGATAGAAGAATATCGTGGGCAGAAGATTGATGATATACAGAAATATGGAGTGGATATTTTTGCAATCGGTTCAGATTGGGAAGGCTATTTTGACTATCTCAACGAGTTCTGTAAAGTGATTTATCTTCCTCGTACTCAAGGGATATCATCTACTTTGCTTCGCCAGAAATATCCTATTGTCAATATTGGCATTATTGGTACTGGCAGTATTGCTTCACGTTTTGTTCCAGAGTCGAAAAATGTGAATAGTGCGTCCGTTTCTGTTGCATACAATCCTAATCAGGAAGAATGTGTTTCGTTCTGTGAAAAATTCTTGATTCCTATAGTTGCTCGTGATTTAGAAGAGTTGTATGAAAATTGCGATGCCGTTTATATTGCATCTCCACACTATACTCATTATGAATATGCAAAGTCTGCTTTGAACGCGGGAAAGCCTGTTCTTTGTGAAACTCCATTTGTATTTAGTAAGAAGCAGGCAGAAGAACTCTACTCGATTGCAGAGAAAAAAGGTTTATTGCTTCAGATTGCACTCAAAACTGCTTATTGTCCTGCTTTCGGGCACTTATTCTCTCTGCTCAAATCCGGTGTGATTGGTGAGATCGTTGAGGTAAATGCTTCTGTAACCACTCTTACAGACGAAAATTCAGCAAAGCTTGACAGTAAACATTTTGGCGGTAGTATGAGCGAGAATGCTTGTTTTCCTCTGCTGCCTATCTTTAAGTTTTTGGGGACAAAGTTCCGAAACATTAATTTTTATTCAAAGATGAAGAATGATGTGGATATGTTCACTAAGGCTGTTTTTCGTTATGATCATGCTGTTGCTTCATTTCAGGTAGGGTTGGGGGTTAAAACAGAGGGCTCTTTGACTATTGCAGGAACCAAGGGGTATGTGTATGTACCGGCTCCATGGTGGAAGACTGATTGTTTTGAAGTCCGTTATGAAGACCAAAATTATAATAAGAAGTATTTTTATCCATATGTAGGTGAAGGTTTACGCTATGAAATCAAAGACTTTGTAGCTGCAATCTTAACGGATGGTTATTATTTTAGTAAGGTGTCGAAGGAAGAGAACCTTATGATGGCAGAGGTTCAGGAAATATATATATTAGGAAAGAATGTGTACAAGTTGTAGCACTATTATTGACTGGCGAGGGTAGTTAGTAACTAAAATATTTAAGTATTACAAAACATCTTTCAGTTTATGTTCCGATTAAATAGACTTGGCAAAATTCAATATTAATAGATATGGTATGTTTTGATTATTTAAGACGTAAGAGGTATCTATTTAAAGAGAAAGCTTCTCACATAGTGCTATTAATAGAGTTACAAAGAGTGAAATGGTAAATTTGAAATTGTATTTGTTGAAAAAAGAATTACAAATATTGATTGTGTCAATATTCTTTGCACTATTTGTGTTTTTTGCTCGATATGTTATTGAGTCTATTCCTTGTTTGCAATATGCTCTAATTTTATTTATCGTATATATACTTGTAAGCTTTCTTCGTTTTGTTAAGGTCGTTAGCTGTATAATGATTTTTATTTATGGATTTATTCTTTTTCTTTGTTCAAGAGTATTTTTATCCATCTTTGATAGTTCGATTTTGTTTGAATCGGATAAGTATGTCTTTTATACTTTTGCTGATACCACTGTTCTTGAGGTATTATTAATACTTTCTGTGAGTTTTGTTTCGGTAATAATCGGATATTTATCGAGTTATGCAAAATCAGATTTTAAAGCAAAGGATTACACGCAATTTACATCGCAAGCCAGTTCTTATGTTTATACGGACAAACAATTACAAAAAATTCTCTATTATTTAATTCTGCTATCTGCACCAGGAGTACTTTATAAGGGCATGCATGACTTGATGTTGATAAAACAATATGGTTATTTAATCATGTTTATGGAAATGCCTCCTGCACCTCTTTTTGCGAGAGCTAGTTGGGGATTTTTTAATATAGTTTTTCCAATGCTATTAATGTTTGTTCCGTCAAGAAAACAGTTTAAATATTACTGTGTACTATTTTTTCTGGTGTCTTCAGTATCTTTTTTGAAAGGGAGTAGAAGTACATTATTAGCTCCTATCGTTTATTTTATTTGGTTTTATTATTCTTTTTATTCTACTAAAAAGATTTCAGTAAAAAATATAGCTTGTTTCATTCTTTTTGTGGCATTTGTAGCTCAGGGAATCTTGTTTTTGAGGGACAAAGATGCTTCTTTTAATCTAAGCATTTCTCAGATGCTCTTTGCTTTATTTTATTCTCAAGGTGCTACTTATGTCTTATTAGGTAATTATTTAGATTATTCTAGCGATTTCGCTAATTCCACAAGATATTCTATTCTGTTTTCTTTATGTACTACTTTCTTATGGTTTTTTAACCCTCTTTATAGGAAAGGACAGTCAGAGGAACTGGTACAACATACCTTAAGTTTGGATGATCAATTAATGTATGCCGTCAATCCGGAGTTATATTTGTCTGGTGTTGGCTATGGGAGTTCGTATATTGCTGAACTTTATCAATTAGGAGGTGTGTTGGCATTGATTATAGGTAGCTATTTAATAGGGCGAATCATAAAATGGTATGAACGGAATTATAATAAGTCATATACTTATGTGTATTTTTCTTGGTTTATTATTCCACATTTAATATGGACCTCAAGAGGTAGTTATTTCCCATCTCCATTCTTAATTATGATAGGAGTTTTATTTTATGTTACGTTAAGGGCAGTTGTTGTAACATGGAATAAACGAAAATTGAAAGATGCATTTTTTAATAAACTTATTATTTTTTGAATAGCAATGAGTAATGTGTTGAAACTTTTCTTAATAAAAATACTTAAAGAATCATTCCTTTTATTGTCACTCTATAACACTTATTATCGCTTGAGAAACAAGAAACGGTTTTGGAAAGAGATTAACCGTCGTCAGGCATTGAGCATGTTTGATTATAAGGAATTAGTAAAACCTATACCTTATTATCCAATAGAGGCTATTAAGGATTCTAATTTTTATGGTCAGGCTTATGCTTTGAAACAATACTCAGGTGTAAATAAGTTTGGATGGTCAATAGAACATGGACTTTATGTAGATGATTATGTGCCTATGGCCGCGTGGTGTAAAACGACCAAACGTATCATGACTTTCAGCAACATACGAGTGAAGGGGCTTGGAAGTTTACATAAACCCGTGATTGCTATTGGCCCTTACATACATTATGCTGAATGTATGTTGAATAGTGAAGAGATGAATTCCTTGAAAAAGGAATTAGGCAAAACTCTTCTTTTCTTTCCTACACATACATGCTGTGAGGGTGGCTTAGAATATGAAATACATTGTATGATTGATGAATTGCTAGAACTTAAAGAGAAGCTTGGATTTGATACTGTAATTGTGAATATGTATTATTTAGATGAAAATAAAAACGGTTTTGGTGATTTATATAATAAAGCTGGATTTAAAGTGACCACTGCTGGTCATCAGTTGGATATAAACTTCTTGAATCGTCTGAAAACGATTATCTTATTATCTGATTATACTTGTTCAAATAGTATTGGTACTCATACAGGATATTGCGTATATCTCGGCAAACCTCATCTTGTAATTAATCCTGTACAAACCTTGGAAGAAGTGAATCCTTTATGGCGTGATTTATGGGAAACTTTTGAAAAAGATTCATCACAAGCACAAGTGGATAAACGACTTCTTGCCTTCAAATATTGGGGATTTGATTGTGTTAAAAGTAGGGAAGAAATGAGGGCTCTATTAATAAATAATGGATGTTGAATATCTTAAATAGGTAAAGTTGAAACGGATAATAATAGATAAAATATTATCAAATAAAATCTTGGTAAAGAACTATTTTTTTGTTTCTATACTTAATGTATTAGCTTTGTTTTTACCATTAATTACTTATCCTTACATTATTAGTAAACTGGGTGATGAATTATATGGCTACATTGTATTTTCGTTTACGGTAATTACATATATTGAAATGGTGGCTGCGTGGGGATTTGATATCTCTGCGGTGAAAGATGTAGCCCAATATCAACATGTCAAGCACAGATTGAATGAGATTGTATCATCGGTGCTTTACATTCGCTTTATATTTTGTATGTTTTTGCTGTTGCTATTAGTGGGAGCATTAATGTTATTTGATGTAAAGATGAAAATGCTTTATATCCTTTTTTCAGGACATTGCATAGCTTCTGTATTATTCCCGGGTTGGTTTTTTCAAGGAATACAAGAACTGAAGTATGTTACCTATTTTCAGTTGATTTGTAAACTTGTTTTTGTGATATTGATGGTTGTATTCATTCATTCGAAAGCCGACTATCTGTATTATCCTATTTTGTTCAGTCTTGGTAGCTTGTTTGGCACTGCTTATGGATTGTATGTGATGTTTGAGAAATATAAGGTTAGGCTGATAGGGGTAAAAATGCGCAATGTGGTGTATCGTTTCAAACGCTCTACTTCCATTTTTTATTCACGTATTGCTGATATGATAATAGAACGAAGCAATGCTATTTTGCTTGGTAATTTTATTGGTATGCAGGAAGTGGCATATTATGACTTAGCTAATAAGATAGTTCGTTTAGGTTCTTTTCCTATAATGATTCTTAATCAAGTTCTCTATCCTAAAGTGGCATCTGAACGTAATTTTCGATTAATGCGTAAGGTTATGGCAATATCTTTTTGGGTTGCTATACTGATATGGGGGCTGTGTGTGCTGCTGGCACCTTGGGGAGTTGAACTTCTGGGCAAAGGGTTGATGGAACCCTCTGTTGAAATAGTATATATTCTTTCTCCGCTGATAGTTACCAATTCTATCATTTATTTGCAAGGTAGTCCCATCTTGGTTGCAGCTGGCTATTTTAAAGCATTTAACATAACCATGTGGTGCTCTTTGGGGGTTTACGTTGCATGCATGTTATTTGTATTTATTTTCAACTTGCATACCAATCTTTTATCAATTTTGATTATACAGCTTATAACTAATATTTCATTATTAGTGGCAAGAGCATATTACATTAGAAAATTTAAAATATTAAGATAATGCTGAAAGATGACCGTGAAAAAGGTAAGAATGTGAATGAGCAAGCCAGGCTTGTTATGCTTAAATTACTTAGAGAGTTAGATCGCATTTGTACAAAATATGATATTCCTTATTGGCTTGATGGAGGAACTTTGTTAGGAGCTATTCGCCATGGTGGATTTATTCCTTGGGACGATGATATTGATGTAGCGATGTTGCGTAATGATTATTATCGTTTTTTAGAAGTTGCAAAAACTGAATTACGCGATGATATCTACCTGCAAACCAGAGAAACAGATTCTGATTATCCCATGTTTTTTGCGAAATTACGTGATAAATACAGTACTTTTCATGAGCCAATGTATGAACGATTGAAATGTCATAAAGGTATATTTTTAGATATTTTCCCTTTTGATTATGTAAAACATTCATGGTGGCAATCGCATCTGAAATTATTTCTTCACGATACCAATTATTCAGTAGTAAGACATGGAGCTTTTTTGCAACGTACAGTGGGGTATTTGATGAAACGTTTTATTAGATATTCACATATTCCTCTTTATAATTGGCTCAATGACTTTTTCCATGCTGAAACAATGGAGGAAGCCGATAGCTTGGCTTGGGCCATGGAAATAAATGAGTATAAGCTTTTATCCAAAGATGTTCTTTTCCCTTTGAAACGTCACGAGTTTGAAGGAGAGATGTTTAATATCCCATGTAATTATGATACTTATTTGCGCGAATATTTTGGCGATTATATGCAATTGCCTCCTCTTAACAAACGAGTCAGGCATAATAATGGAATAGAACCTTTTACACGCTGTAATCACAAAGAAAGTTTAGAATGGAATGAATGAAAATAGGAGTATAATGAAAAAAGTAACGATTATTTTCCCCGGATGGATAAAAGCACCTAATGGGGCTGCACAGTTTGTCTTTGGGTTAAGAAGTTGCATCAATGATTTTGCGAATCAGGGAATCGGACTATCAACTTTCACACTTGACGATGTACATGGTGAAGTAAGAAATTTTTCTAACAATGATAAAATCAAGAGGAAAGCGTCACTAAAAAACAAGTTAATGAGATATGCTAAATATAGCCATCTCATGACGTATGCTATGATTTATTTTTCTGGATTACGATATTCCAAACGGATAGTAGAAGCCTTCGATGAAATACCCAATGATGAATTGCCGGATATTATTCATTTCCAAGACTTGTTTGCTTGTTATTACTATTTGAAGCGTAAAAGAAAAAACAAAAAATCTGTGTATTTGACACTGCATAGTAATGGCTCTTTATGGTCAATGTATGAAGAGTATTACCCTTTGTTTCGTTCTTGTTTTTTTGGTATTATGAAACGTAGGATAGAGGATGTTGTACTGAATAGAGTGGATAAAGTAAATTTTGTAGCCGATTTCCCACGTTGGAATTTTTGTCATCTTTACCCCCACATATCTTCGCAAAAGACTTCATTTGTCTATAATGGCATCCCTGATATTGAAGGTGGAAGTAAGTGTATATCTTCAACCAATCAGACTAGGTTAGTATGCGTAGGAACATTGTGTAATCGTAAAAATCAAATAGGCATACTTCATGCATTATCTAAATTGACCTCTGAACAACAAAAATCTTTTTCCATGACTTTTGTCGGAGATGGTCCTTCGCGTAATATTTTGGAAAAAGTAGCAGCTACACTTTCTGCTGATATTTATTTTGTGGGCAACTCAAACCAAGTAAATGACTATTTGACTAACTCGGATGCTTTTATTTTGTTTTCTAAAGACGAAGGATTGCCAATATCAATTATTGAAGCTATGCGTTGTGGTTTGCCCATTATATCTACTCGTATAGCAGGTATTCCAGAAATGATTGTTGAAGGTATTTCAGGCTATTTGGTAGATGTAGATGAACAACAACTCTCTGAGTTGTTTGAAAAGATATTGATTGACAGACCTGATTTTGTAAAAATGGGGAAAAAGTCAAGAATTATTTATGAAGAAAAATTTTCTCAAAAGGCTATGATATTATCTTATGCGAAATTATGGCAGAAGGCTTGAGAATAGCTATGGATTCTTAAATAATTCATCTTATATAAATGTCACCTAACTATTCTGTATTGATTTCGGTCTATTATAAAGAAAGGCCGATTTATTTGAAGTCTGCACTTGATAGTGTACTGAACCAAACGCTTCCTCCTTCTGAAATCATATTGATTAAGGATGGACCTCTCACTGTTGAATTAGAAAAAGTTCTATCTTCTTACGATACTAATTTGCTTAAAATTATTCCTTTGCCTAATAATTTAGGATTAAGCAAGGCACTTAATATAGGCTTAAAGCATTGTAGCTATGAGTTTGTGGCTCGTATGGATACAGATGATATTTGCTATCCATCTCGTTTTGAGAAACAAGTTCTTTTTTTGCAATCACATCCTACGATAGATATTGTGGGGGCCTATGCGACTAAAATTGACGAATGTGGAAATAATCTTGAAGAGGTTATAAAGGTTCCAGTTTCGCATGAGGATATTGTTCGTCTGGTCTGGACTTGTCCCTTGAATCATCCTACTGTGATGTATCGAAAAAATGCAATCTTATCAGTAGGTGGGTATAAACCTGATGCCGGTCCGCGTCAGGATGATTATGATTTATGGTTCAGGTGTGCAGAAAAAGGATTGCATTTTGCCAATATTTCGGAACCATTGTTGCATTATCGCTTCTTTGCTGACAGTGTGAGAAAAAACAGTATAGAAGTAGGGTGGCATAGAATGAAAATAGGTTTACGTGGCTGTAGAAGACTTCATTTGTCTTTCATTGCATATATTGGAGTTTGTATACCCTTTGTCCGTTCTTTATTGCCATATCCTTTAAATGTTTATTTTCAAGGGCTGATGAATCGCATGAATCCCCGTAAAATGAGAGAGTAAATAGGAATATCTTATATGCTATTTCTGGCAAGTAATAAATGACCTACCTTTGTCCTCGGTAAAGGCTTTGTCCCTAACTGGTAATCACGTTTCTGGTCAGTATATTTTATAGAATAATTCCATGAACATATTAATCACTGGAATCCACGGCTTTGTGGGCTCCAATCTTGTTATTGCCCTAAAGGAACGTCATTGTCTTTACGGGCTGGATATTGTCGCACCTGAAAAGGAGGGGGTGATAAAGACTTTTTTCTGGAAGGATATTGAACCGGCTTCTTTTCCGATGCGGGATCTTCCTGAATTCGATGCCATTATTCATCTGGCTGGTAAAGCCCATGATATGAAAAACCGGTCCGCAGCCCAATCCTATTTTGATATCAATACGGGATTGACCCAAAAGATATTTAATTTTTTTCTGGAATCGTCCGCGAAGAAATTCGTATTCTTCAGTTCGGTAAAAGCTGCTGCCGACAGTGTGGTGGGGGATATGCTGACTGAAGATGTGGTGCCTGCCCCGGTAGGGCCGTATGGGGAAAGCAAGATAGCTGCGGAGAATTACATCCTTGGCCGGTTGAAGGCCGAGGATGGCAGATTGAAAGCTAATCTATATGATGGCAAAGATGTCTATATCCTGCGTCCTTGCATGATTCATGGTCCCGGCAACAAAGGCAATCTGAATCTTCTTTATAATGTGGTGAGGAAAGGCATTCCCTGGCCTTTGGGGGCCTTTGAGAACAGAAGGTCTTTTACTTCGATAGACAATCTCTGCTACGTGGTGGAAGGTCTTTTGACCAAGGAGGTGGCGAGTGGTATCTACCACATGGGAGATGACGAAGCCTTGTCCACAAATGAACTGATAACTTTGATGTGTCGGGCTTTGGAGCGCAAGCCGCATATCTGGAAGATAAACAGAGGACTGATGGAATTCTGTGCCCGGCTTGGGACTCTGCTCCATTTGCCTTTGAATGCAGAGCGTCTGCGCAAGTTGACAGAGAATTATGTGGTGAGTAATGCGAAGATAAAGGCTGCCCTTGGTATTGACAGAATGCCGGTGAGGGCAGAGGAGGGGATAGTGAGAACGATAAAGTCGTTCTCACTATGAATTTGATAGAATAAGCACTATTCTATCAAATTTGTATTATTATCTATTTGTTTGAACTTTTTTTCAGTTTCCCATGTGTTCAATTGCTGGATCTGTTTTTGTGCCATTTCTTGCAGTTGTTTGAAACGTTTTTGTTTGGGTATAGATAACTTGATTAACTCAGAATTAAAAGACTCCAAATTAGATAATACGACTAATTCATTTATGCTTGCCATGTCTCTTATATTAAGGCCTTTTGATGCATATTCAGGATTTGCATCCCTCCATTCGCAGGCTGTACATCCCCATAACGCTGCATTTAATAAATCTGCTTCTTTTGCATATATTAGCCATTGTGAGTCTTTTAACATATTGGATTGAGGAAGTATATAGCTTTTTATGGCATCAGTATGTAAGTGATAGTTTGTCTTAGATAATATGCGCTTAATTTTCCATTCTACTTTTAATGGGTCATTTTCAAACTCTTTTAAACGCTGATATTCTTTTAAAAGATATAGTTTGAAGGTGGGATTGAACCAAGAGCAGAATTCTAATGCAATATCTTTATGTGCATAGGTTCCACCATTTCTACCTGCTTTAGAGACTATTCCTATAGCATTGGTTGCTTCGATCCATTTTTTGGGAGTCATATTAAATCTATTGAGTCCGGCTTGATTTAAAAAGGTGTCGAATTCGACACCTTTAAAATCCGGATTATTTAAGATTTCCCAAGTACCTAGAAACTCAATTGTGTTTTTATTCCTCATCCAATTTCGTATGTGATCTTCTCCTTCTTTATCTTTTATGATATCTGTTAAACAGAAGTAGTCGTCTTTATTGCTTTCTATCGAAATGGAAATATCCAGGTTGTTGACTTTTATTTTTTTTATAGGGCTCATTCGTGTTTTCTATTTTTCACAAAGATAAACCTTTTTAATTTGATAATTTACTTTTAAGACATGTATTTATTGATAATTGTAATCTTATTGTTTTTAGCAGAACTTTTTTATTTTAGAATAGCTGATAGGTGCAATATCATCGACAATCCCAATGAGCGGAGTTCCCATACGAAAGTGACTTTACGCGGTGGTGGGATTATTTTCTATTTCGGGGCGTTTGCCTATTTCCTGACGAGTGGCTTTGAATATCCCTGGTTCCTGCTTGCCTTGACACTGGTGACGTTCATCAGCTTCGTGGACGATATAAAATCCACCGGACAGATGACAAGACTGCTTTTTCATTTCTCTGCTATGGCTATGATGTTTTATCAGTGGGGGCTGTTCTCCTTGTCCTGGTGGTGGATAGTCATAGCCTTGATAGTCTGTACGGGCATCATCAATGCCTACAATTTTATGGATGGGATTAATGGGATAACGGGAGGTTATTCTCTGGTTATTCTTGCTGCGTTGGCCTATATCAATAAGGAGGTGGTTACTTTTGTAGAAGCGGATTTCATCTATACCGTTATCTGTTCCGTTCTAGTCTTCTGCTTCTTCAATTTCCGCAAGCGTGCCAAATGCTTTGCCGGTGATGTGGGTTCGGTGAGCATTGCCTTCATCCTTCTTTTTTTGATAGGAAGACTTATCATTGGAACGGGTGATTTCAGTTGGATAGTTCTTTTGTCCGTTTATGGGGTAGACAGTGTATTGACTATCATTCACCGCCTGATGCTTCATGAGAATATCGGGCTACCGCATCGCAAGCATCTGTATCAGATTATGGCGAATGAGCTGAAGATTCCCCATATAATGGTTTCTTCTATTTACATGGCAGTGCAGGCAATCATCATCGTAGGATATATAATGTGTTTAGGTTACAGTTATTGGTATTTGGCAGGTATAATTCTTTTGCTTTGTTTTCTTTATATCTGTTTTATGAAGAAGTATTTCGGATTGCACCAGTCTACGTGAGTAATGCTGAAATGATGATTAGTAAAATAATGAAAGGCGATGGAGACTAAAATCTCCATCGCCTTTCGTCTTATTTTTGAAATATAAATCGTACCTTTGTCATACACCAATCAGGTTATAATAATAACATGGAACAGATACGTAAGCTGCCGATAGGCATACAGACTTTTGATAAACTACGTGAAGGCGGTTTTCTTTATGTAGATAAAACTGCTATGATTTATCAAATAGCATCTACTTCTACTCCTTATTTCCTAAGCCGTCCCCGTCGGTTTGGCAAGAGTCTGCTCATTTCCACTTTCGAAGCTTACTTTCAAGGACGCAAAGACTTGTTTCAGGGCTTGGCCATCGAACAGTTGGAAACGAAGTGGGAACAGTATCCTGTTCTACATCTTGACTTGAATGCCCGGAAATATGAAACTGCTGCTGACCTGACGGCTATGCTTAATCAATATCTGGAGAAATGGGAGCTGCTCTATGGTCAGGAGAAGGAAGACCGTAGTCCGGAGGAGCGTTTTGCTTACGTGATAGAGCGGGCATGCACGCTGACGGGAAAGCAGGTTGTTGTGCTGATTGATGAGTATGACAAGCCATTGCTTCAAGCGGTCTTGGATGAGAACTTGCTGGATGAGTATCGGAAAATATTGAAAGCGTTCTACGGTGTCTTGAAGAGCGCTGACCGTTATCTTCGTTTTGTTTTCCTGACCGGAGTGACCAAGTTTGCGCAAGTAAGTGTGTTCAGTGACTTGAATCAGCTGAATGATATCAGCATGGATAGAGCATACAATGCTTTGTGCGGCATTACACAAGATGAACTTATAAAAACATTTGGCCCGGAAATACAACGGTTAAGTGAGAATGAAGAACTGACTTTGGAGGAAACGATTTTTCGTTTGGCAAAGAAATATGACGGCTATCATTTTTGTGAAGATACTTCGGTGGGGCTTTTTAACCCTTTCAGCCTTCTGAATGTATTCCAGAAATTGAAGTTCGGCAACTTCTGGTTTCAGACGGGTACACCTACTTATTTGGTGGATTTATTAAAAAAGAGTGACTATGATCTTCGCCTTTTGCTGAATGGCGTAGAGGTTACTGCCTCTGCCTTCTCTGAATATCGTGCAGAAGCTAATAATCCTCTGCCTATGATTTATCAGAGCGGTTACTTGACTATAAAAGCTTATGATAAGGAGGTTTGCCTTTATACGCTTCAATTTCCGAATGATGAAGTTTGTTATGGTTTCCTCAATTTTCTGGTTCCTTTTTATACTAAAGTTACTGATGATGAAACTGGTTTCCACATCGCTAAATTCATGCGTGAATTGAAGAGTGGGGATGTGGAGGCGTTTATGGAGCGTCTTAAGATATTCTTCTCCGGTATTCCGTACGAGTTGAGTGATGATACGGAACGTCATTATCAGGTTATTTTTCATGTAGTGTTTACTTTGCTGGGACAGTTCATCCGGTCCGAGGTTCGCAGCAGCCGCGGCCGTGCGGACGCAGTAGTTCATACCCCTACCGCTATTTATGTTTTTGAGTTCAAACTGGACGGTACAGCCGACGCAGCTCTGAAGCAAATAGATGAGAAAGGTTATCTGATTCCTTATACATTGGATGGCAGGAAATTAGTGAAAGTGGGTGTGAACTTCAGTAAAGAAACACGGAATATTGATGAATATATTGTTGTGGAGGAATAGGAACGAACAATCCTATATATGGAAAAGGCGATGGAGAATCAAATCTTCATCGCCTTTTCCATATATAGGATTTCATTTTATTTCTTCATCCTCAGTACCCGTATTCCCGTCCACTTATTATTGTCTTTCAGCATTTGGGACAAGGGGACTTTGGAGACGACCACTTTCTTGTCGGTAGAGGAAGCGTGTACCAGCAGGAGTTTGCCATCTGCATAGAAAGCGATTCCCATGTGGGCTACGTCCAGCCCCGGAGTGTTGGTGGTGATGGCTATGATATCGCCGTCTTTAATCCACGGGAGACCATCGGCGGGAAGTTTGGCTTTGGGAAGATAGTGAATTTCCTTGCCGGACAAGGATTGTTCAATCTTCTTCATTTTGGCTATGTTCTCCGGAGAATTTGCCAGCTGCTTGTAGAGTTGGGGGTGGGAAGACATGTAGGAGATGGACAACCGTTCGGTGTCGGGACTCATGGCGCCCGTTACATCTTGAAGGAAGCCGTTGCGTACGCCATTGTTTATCCAGTCGGCAATATAATGCAGGCGGGAAGTGTACCCGTCGATTTTACCGTCACGGTAACGGATTTTTTGCAGGTTATCGGCGAAAGCGCTTTCCGAGATGTCTCCGTCGGCCAATTTGGGGGTGAGTGTCTCTGCCAGCACATATTCCACCAGCGTGGTGCAGTCTACCTCATCGCAGTTGATGACGAGTTCCTCGGGACCATCTGCCTCCAGCGTATGGGCTACGTATGGCACATCCAGATACTTTATTCCATTGCTCAACATATCTTTCCCTCCCTGGGCAGAAACGGAAGTTACCATGGCTGCGGCGCAGAGGGCGCTGAACATAAATTTAGTCATTGTTTTCATTTTTCTTTCTTTTGATTATTATTGTTCTTGAACGTAAAAAGGATGCAGCAAATTTACTACATCCTTTTTATAAAAGCTTAATCCGGAGGGATTAAATTCAATATTGCCGGATTAAATATTTATAATCCTCCTTTTTATCGAACGGAACAAGGGAGAAACCGTATTCAATGGCGTTCTCTTTGCCCGGACGAATCAGATAGGGTTCATGGGCGGTTGCGCCCCAACTGTCGTCTCCACCGACACCCATCATGCGGTAATCAATGAACAAATCGACCATCTTTTCCGGCAGAGGGTCGGTGAGGTGGCGGTGATGGGTCTTTTCGGTACGCGGAGCGCCGTTGTCAATCGTATCGCCGCTGTCCATACTTTCCAGGGGATAGTTGGAGGCGTTCAGCTCAAAGGTGCGGTCGGCGATGAGCAGCAAACCACGTTGCGTCTTATCGGTAAGGGCGCACCAATAGATGTCCGTGCGATGGTTGTTCTCCTGTGGGCGGACATACGGCTCGTACATATCCTTGACCGGGATGGCGTACTCTCCGATGAACTGGGAGGTACGGCGGTCTCGGTAATTCTCTTTCGGACCGCGACCGTAGTAGGTCAAGTCTGTAAAGCTTTCCGGCAACTGCATCCGCAGGCCCACACGCGGTATCATCGGAGCTTGGTCTCCTTCGGCCACGAACCGGTTGTCTACCTTGATGACTCCGCTGGCATATATCTTATAGGTGATGTCCCAACGGGCATCTGTCTGTGGAAAACGGTAGGTCACCTTTATTGTCGTGGCATTGCTGCCCGGAGTCACTTGGAAACTTTCGGCTTTTGGTTCTTGATAGCTTGCCTCTTTCCAGGCTTTGAGGCGGACGGGGAGGTTGGCTCCATAATCATTGTCCGTCGGTGCACGCCAGAAGAATGGGCGGGGACCTTGACCGTTCAGTATGTACTCGTGCTTCTTGTATAAATAGGAGGTGAGCAGACCGCTTTGCTTGTCGAAGGTGGCTTTGAAGTCGGGACCGGAGAACGCCACCAAATTTCCCTCTTCCTTAGAAGTGGCGGGCTGCTGTGCCGTAGCCTCTTTCTTGTAGAAAGTATGGACGTAGGTCTGTTCGCGTGCGATGACCGTGCCGGCCGGGAGGAAAGGCTCTGCCGTCTTGATGGCTGCATAGAACTCGATACGCACATCTCCCGTTGTCTGTTTCTCTTTGGGTATGCCGTTCAGGAAGCCGGTGGTTACCGTCTTGCCCGGTGCGGCATGGATATTTTCAATCTTGCCACGGTAGACTTCCTTTCCGTGGTCGCGGATGATGTAGTAGAAGTCGTACTTGTCGAGATTGGTGAAGGAGAAATCATTGCGGATTTTCACGGTGGAAGTCTGCTTGTCGAAATCAAGGAACTTGATGTTCTGGTATACTTTTCCCATCTCTTCTGTCTGCGGCTTGACACTGCGGTCGGGGTATACCACGCCGTTGATGCAGAAATTGCCGTCGGAGGGCGTGCCGTTCTCGCCATAATCGCCGCCATAGGTCCAGTATTTACGGTCGTCGTCTGTCTTGGCGGCAAAGCCCTGGTCTACCCAGTCCCAGATACAGCCGCCCTGGAGGATAGGATATTTCTCGATGATGTCCCAGTAGTCCTGGAAGTTGCCGAGGCTGTTGCCCATGGCATGGGCATACTCGCAAAGAATGAGGGGACGCGTCATCTCCTTGTTCCGGGCATACTTTTCCAGATAGGAAGGGGAAGCGTACATCGGGCAGTAGATGTCCGTATTCCATTCCAACAGTGCGCGTTCATACTGGATGGGACGACTGTCGAGCGTCTTCAAGGTGTTGTAGGTAACGTAGAAATTCAATCCGTTTCCGGCTTCGTTGCCCAGCGACCAGATGATGACTGACGGATGGTTCTTGTCCCGTTCGTACATATTCATGGTACGGTCGAGGTGGGCATTCATGAAGAGCGGATTGTTTCCCAGCGTGCCGCCTACACGCAGGTCGTAACCCATGCCGTGGCTTTCTATATTGGCTTCGTCGATGACGTAGATACCATATTCGTCACAGAGTTCGTAGAAACGTTCCTGCTGGGGATAGTGACAGGTGCGGACGGTATTGACATTGTATCTCTTCCAAAGCTCGAAATCTTTCTTCATCAGTTCTTCGGAGACATAGTGACCGGTATTCTCGTTGTGTTCGTGATAGTTCACGCCTTTCACGAGGATAGGTTGTCCGTTTACCAACAGTTGCTTGTCCTTGATTTCCACTGTACGGAAACCTACTTTGCAGCTTGTCGCTTCAATCACATCTCCGTTCGGGCGCTTCAAGCTGACGACGAGGGTATAGAGGTTGGGCGTTTCGGCTGTCCATTGCAGGGGTTCCTGGATGGTCTTCTTGGTGAATTCCACTTCCGTTTGGTCACCGCTGACCTGAGTAGAGGACTGGGCTATCTGCTGGTCGTTCTTGTCCAGCAGGCGGTAACCAACGACAAATGGGGAATTTTGTCCGCTTTCATTGGTAAACTGCACCTTTACCTTGAGGATACCGTTCCGGTAGTTCTCATCCAAAGGAGACTCCACCTTGAAGTCCGTGAGATGGATTTGAGGCTGGGCATATAAGTAAATGTCCCGTTCGATACCACTGATGCGCCAGAAGTCCTGGCATTCCAGATAGTTGGCATCGGAAAAGCGGTGTATCTGAATGGCAATGACATTCTTCCCTTTCTTGGCAATGGCGCTGACGTTGAAACGCGCCGGAGTCTTTGCATCTTTACTCATGCCTACAAACTTGCCGTTGAGGTAGTAGAAGGCTGCCCCGCGTACGCCGTCGGCACTCAGGAAAATTTCCTTATCGTCCCAGTCTCCCGGAAGAGTGAACTCGCGGCGGTAGGTGCCGGTGGGATTCCATTCTTGGGGAACGTATGGAGGATTGGGCTTGTCCCAATAAGGAGGATAGCCCGAAGAACAGAATTCATAAGGCTGGTTCACATAGATGGGCGTACCGAATCCCTGCAACTCCCAGTTTCCGGGTACATTGATGTCCGGCCAGCGGCTGGCGTCCACACGGTCCATCATGAAGTCCGTGGGGCGGTCGGCGAAGGTTTCCACATAATGGAATTTCCATTTCCCGTTAAGGGACAAGCGGAATGTTCCGTTCTTGCGGTCATTGATGACGGCATCAGCCTCCGTGACGTAGGAGGTGAACGTGCTGCGGGCAGGCTCCCGGTTGATGCTTGTCAGCTTGGGGTTAGTAATCTCTTCGTAGCGATTGTTCTCCTGAGCAGTCAGGCCAAAGGGAAACGTTGCGAGGCAAGTGAGTAAAAAATACTTTTTATTCATAATTGCTTTTATTTCTTTGTGGTAGGTTCAGAGACCGGGAATACGAGCCCTTCACGCAACCACTTCTCCAGTTCTTCCGTCCATTGACGCTTGTAGGTGAAGTTGTCCCGGAATCCCCAGCCATGTCCGCCGGTGGGGTAGGCATGCAGGCTGGCAGGTACTTTATGGTCGCGCAGGGCAAGGAAGTAACCGATGCCGTTGATGGGCGGCACTGCGTCATCGTCCGAAGAAAGCATGATGAAAGCTTGCGGAGTGCGTGGGGACACTTGCCTTTCGAGGGAGTATTTTTGTTCCAGTTCCTGAGATGGATTTTCTCCGATAAGGTTCTTACGGGAACCTCCATGGGTAACGCCTTTCTGCATGGAAATCACCGGATAGAACAAGATCTGGAAGTCGGGACGGGTCTTGTCACTGCTGTATAGTGTGGCAAGCGAAGCTGCCAGATGGCCGCCGGCAGAAGCGCCCATGATGCCTACACGCTGAGGATTGACACCCCATTCGGCGGCATGTTCGCGTACCATGCGGATGGCTTGTTCGGCATCGGAAAGGGGCACTTCATGGTGCCCGTTGGGCATACGGTATTTCAGTACTGCATAGGTGATGCCTTGTGTGTTGAACCAGGGAGCCATGTCGTGTCCCTCGTGCTTCATGGCCAGCCCCCCGTAGCCGCCTCCCGGACACATGATGATGGCCATGCCGTTGGGGTGGGAGGCAGGGTACACCGTAAGGGTAGGGGTGGTGACATCGGACACCCATTCGTTGTTATGGTTCTGTCCGGAATTGGTCAGTTCGTTGTTATTGGGGGCACCGTTGGGCCATAGGGGCAGCTCAACGGGCTTTTGTGCAGATAACATGGTCGCTGCAAATAGAAAAGATAAAAGTAGAATCTTTTTCATGTTCTTGGTATTTAAAAGTTATTTGGTTTTCATGGAAGCTTTGATGAGGTAGAATATCAGAATGGCATAAGCACCCAGCGCCAGCACTTCGGACCAGGTGTTCTGCAACCATGCATCGTTTACGAGGTTGATTCCTCCGAAACGCATGGCAGCACTTGCCACGCCCATCAATGCACCGCCGGCAATGAAACCGGAGGCAAGCAGGGTACCTTTCTCCCCGCGTTCGGCATTGAGAGCGGCATCCTTGCTGCGGCTGGTCACGTACCAGTTGATGGCACCGCCCACTACCAACGGAACATTCAGTTCCAATGGGATGAACATACCCAATGCAAATGCCAGTGCGGGAATCTTGCAGAAGTTGAGGATGACGGCCAGCACTGCACCGATGCCGTAGAGCAGCCAGGGCGCACCCACACCGTTCATCAACGGTTCGATAACGGCCGCCATGGCATTGGCTTGCGGAGCGGCCAGCTGTCCGCTGGTGAAACCGTATGTCTTGTTTAGGATAATCATTACACCACCTACGGTAGCGGCAGAAACGATGGTTCCGAGGAACTTCCAGGTCTCCTGCTTGGCAGGCGTGCTACCCAGCCAGTAACCGATTTTCAAGTCTGTGATGAAGCCTCCCGCCATGGACAGTGCCGTACATACAACACCGCCCATCACCAGTGCCGCAACCATCCCTTCGGGACCTTTCAGCCCTACGGCTA
>OGPY01001163.1_pt1 | contig 20908 bp, 17 predicted proteins | sample 1553121 | NCBI WGS metagenome assembly OGPY01 (sample SAMEA2580004, study PRJEB22360) | human gut metagenome
ACGAATATACTTTTTAAATTTGCAGTGCAAAGAAAAGAATTTTTTATGTTACAAAACAAATTTAATGAGCTAAAAATGCGGAAAACTGCACATTTTTTCTTTTCTTGTGCACAAAAAAAGGAGAAAACATGAAAAACGTAGCAATTTTTGCTTCCGGGTCGGGTACGAACGCGGAGAATATCGTCCGATATTTCTCTAAAAGTGAAACTATTAAGGTGGCAGTTGTTTTGTCTAACAACCGGAACGTTGGTGTGCATGCCCGGGTGAATAAGTTGGGTGTTCCTTCTTTTGTCTTTTCGAGGGAGGAATTTGCAGATGGGGCGTCTGTCTTGGCAAAGCTTGCGGAATATGATACGGATCTGATTGTCCTTGCCGGCTTCATGAATAAGGTCTCCGATCCCTTGTTGAATGCCTATCCGGGTAAGATTATCAATATTCATCCTGCACTTCTGCCTAAATACGGAGGCAAAGGCATGTACGGAATACACGTGCACAAGGCGGTCGTTGCTGCCGGCGAACGGGAGACCGGTATAACGATCCATTACATAGACGAACATTACGACGAAGGAACGGTTATCTTTCAGGCAAAATGCCCCGTCCTGCCATCCGATACGCCGGAAGAGGTTGCCGCGAAGGTGCACGCACTCGAATACGCCCATTATCCTAAGGTCATAGAAGATTTGCTTGCGGCCCGTATCTGACGGATAGTATCAGAAGTTCGCGCTCAGCTGCATGACGTAGGTACGGGGTGCGGAAACGAGCATCGGACGTGTACTGTATTCTTTGTTGAACAAGTTATTCACCATGAACTGGAAAGACAGTCCTTTCATGATCTTCACGCCTGCACGCAGGTCGACCACACAGTAGGGCGTGTTGTTTTTCGCCCAATAGGAATGAAGTGTTTGCCCGTTCACATTGCCGAAGAGGATGTCGCGCACGTAGTCCATGATCTCTGGTTGTTCTTTTGTTCGCTCGTCCACCATCAGGTAGTCTACGGCCAACGTCTTACTTTTCCACACGATATTGGTTCCTAGTGTCAGCCGTTTCCATTGGAAGTCAAGGATGGCTTTCACTGTGTGTTTTTGGCGGTACTTCAGGTATTTGGATGTATTGGACTTCTCTTTCATCTGCATCGGATCATCGTAGGTCGCCTCTTCTTCGTTCTTTTTCTTATAATCGGCGTCTTCAGGTTCGATGAATACATATCCTAAGTTGTAGCTTAGCGTGGTATTGGGATTGAACGTGTAGACACCGTTCGTACTGACTTCCGCCCCGTAGATACGTGCTTTCGACACGTTATAGAACTGGGCGCCGAATCCCGGCATCTGGCCTTGGGTGATCATGCTCAAGAGGTCGCGTACACCGTTGATATACTGAAAAGTCGTATTGTTGAAGATTCCGAAACGGAATTCGATCATGTCGGTATATTGGGTATAAAATCCCGCCAAGTCGAAGAATCCCGTCAGGTTTCCGAACTTATATCCCTGTTTGAAGCCCAGTTCGGCATTTACACCTTTTTCGGCATTCACCTCTTTGTTCGGGTACACGCCGACACCGCCGATGTCCTTACGGGCATATTTCTCGGTCAGAGAGGGATAGCGGTAGCCTTGCCCGAAGCTGGCGCGGATAAAGCTGTAGTCGGCAAGTTGGTAGTTCAGTCCGGCGCGGAAGATCGGTTTGACCGGAATCTTGGTTCCGAACAGTTTGGTATCCGCTTCCCGCAGGTAACCGTCCACCCGGTAGTATTCGGCACGCATGCCGGCCGATATGCTCAGGCGGTCGAAGAAACGCTGGTCGTACTGGACGAACAGGGCGGCATTGTCGCTGTCGTGCGTCCCGGTGGTTTTCGAAACGCTTTTCATGTGTTCGTAGGTTGTCCCGGCGGTGATCTGACTTCCGCTGTCCCATTTCTTATTGAACTGGTAGTCTACATAGTAGGTGTAGTTCTTGTCCGTCCCTTTGGGAACATTCTCCTTGTTGTTGTTCATCACCCAGGAGATCAGGTCGCAGTAATCGGCTGTCGTGGCAGTCGGGAATACCCCGTTCAGGATGTTGACGGCCCCGTCCACGATCCCGTTCAGGTCGCCTTGCAGTATCGGCTGGATCAGTGGGAAGAACGGGCTGTAGTCTCCGTTCTTGATGTTGTCGATATAGGCGTTGACTGTGGCTGCATCGCTTCCCATATTGCCTAAGATGTCGTCGAGCGACTTATGGCTGGAGCTTCCGTCGATGATGTTGTCTCCCCGGTAATAGAAACGGGTCTTGATCTTATGCGAGGTATTGTTGGCCGGATTGGTAAAATTGAAGAACGGGTCGATATAGAAGGTGTTCCCCTTGCGACCCATGTTGGCGATGGATGACGGCTGGTAGACTTCTATCGGAGAACGCCAGATGAAGAAGTCGGCATATTTGTCGGCCAGATAATTGAAATTGAACCCGTAGTTCAGCAGTTTGCCCTCTTTCATCGGATGGTGGTATGTCATATTGCCTCCGAGTCGCAGACGCCGGTTGTATCCTTGATCGCGGTATCCGTCATCAGAAAACAGGTTGAGTCCGCCCGATACATCGAAGTTTCCGATCCGTCGTGCGTGCGAGACGTCCGCCCCTTCATATTCGTCATGAGCCGGATGGTCGTATACCCCGACATAGGCGCGGGCACTTGTGGTCGGCGTGAGTCCCGGCCGTTTCGTGCGGATGTTGATCACCCCGTTCAAGGCCGATGAGCCGTAGAGCACGGAGGAAGCGCCCTTTATCACCTCTACCTGTTCGATATTTTCGAGCGGGACGATGTTCCAGTTGATCACTCCGTTGCCCGAACTTAGAGCACTCATACCGTCTACCAACACAAGGCTGCGCGAACCGACCCCGTATGTCCATCCGTTCCCGCCCCGTATGGAGGGTTGCTTGTCGTTGATATCCACACCCGGCATTGTGTTCAGTGTCGAACTCAGGTCGGTAGGGGCCTGCTTGGCGATATCGCCTGCTTTCAGCAGGTCCATCGAAACGGTGACATCGCTTAGTTTCTGTTCGAAGCGTCCGGCACTGACCACTACGTCTCCCAACAGGTTCGTTTTGATGTTCATATAGACATCTTTTGTTTTGGTATCCCCCTTGCGGAGTATCAGCGGGAGTTGTTCGTTCTCGTACCCGATGTAACTGAACAGGAGGTCGATCCCACCGTCCGGCAACGCGATTTCATAGGCTCCGTCGGCATCCGAAGACGGCAGACGAGATGGTTCCGTTCGTATCCCCGTTTATTTTCTTGTAGGTGATATTGACGCCCGGCAGCGGTTCATGAGTTTCTGCGTCATAGACATGTCCCTTCACTGTCTGCCCGAATGCGGCTCCGGTGAAAAGCAACAGAGTAAAAATCAGGATATATAGCTTTCTCATGCGAATTGCTTTTAATTGATGGTTTTGTCTTTGTATAAATAGATACCGATCTCAATGGGAATTGCGTTCAACTCTTGGCTCAACTGATCCAAAATTGCACCGAATGTCTTTCCTTTCAGGAGTATGGCAGCGATACTTGCGAGCTGGGGTGGGATCAGGTCGCCGATCAGGTCCATGACAGGTGCGTTAAGCGTCTCTTCCGGGATAAAGACCTTCACGAGGTCCAACAGGGCGAACAATTCCTGTATTTCCGATTTGTCGAGGAGCAGGATGAGATCGCCTTTTGCCGGGTCTTCGCTTTCGCGGATTGTCATTTTTATGCCGGTTGTAGACCAGGCATTGATTTTCCGGTAGGCTGCCAACAGCTCATTCCCTATAGTGCTATCCCCGGAGTCGCTTTTCGTCTGTTTGTTTATCATCACCTGGCGGATGATCATGTCGATCTGCGGGATTACATATATGGATGTATTGTCTTCCACATAATAAGTCACCAAGTTGGATGGCGAAGTGTTCCAGTCGTTTGCCGGATGTTTGACATAACTGCCTATCAGACTTCCTATCCGGACCGAGTCGGGCAGGGGAGCATAGCGGGTGGTGATGTTTCCGTCCGTTTGGAAGGTCAGATCGTCCAGCACGGAACTGATCAGGTTACTGACCAGTTTGCCGCCCACCAGGTTATACAGCATTCCGATCATCGTCTGCATGTTGCCGTTGTCTACATTGTAATAAGAGGCGTTTTCGTGGGCGACATACCAGGTCCCGTTCATTGCCAGCCGGTTCTTCGGAATCGTGATGTCCGACAGTTCCAGTATCAATTTCCCGGCCTGTATGCTGCCCTGGTAATGAAATGCCGTACCGGTAGAGGTTGTCTCGTCGCCGCTGAAAGAATAGCTGCCGGAACCTGCTGTCAGAGAGACGCCGGAGATAGCCGTTTCTTTATCGTGCGGTAGTACATATTTAAGAATGATATGTGCGGTTTTCCCGTCATCCGTCTTAAATTCCACCTCTTTTCCGATAAATGTATTCCCGTTGTAACTCAAAATAAGGGAATCCTCGTTTGCAGGGGCACTTAGTTTGTTAGAATAGGTTCCGTTCAGCTCCGCCGGTGCAAGGCCGTCATAATCATCCTCATCATTGCAGGATATCAAGAGGATAGCCAGCATCATGGCGTAGAAGAAACTGCATATTGATTTTTTGTCCATATATTTCGCTTTTAGTCATATTGTAGGATGATACAAAGAACAGGCTTAAGTTTGAAACAAACAATCTCCATGTTTGGGAATAAATATTCTATTTTTAAGATTGTTAGGTGAGCTAAGCATATTTTGCTACTTTTGAAACAACAAAACGATGTTTTTATGAAGATTGACGTTGACTTGCCTAAATTCGATATTCCGAAAGATTTTATCGTAGGCGATGGTATTACGGGTGACATCCTGAACATGTACGGGCTTTTTCCCTGCAAGATAAAAGCGGGCGTGTTTGCTTTTTGCACGCGAGGGACGATCCGTGTGACGATAAACCTGGATGAACATACGGCGCGGGCGAACGATTTCATCACTTTGCTGCCCAATACCTTTATCCAGATTCATGAAGTGTCGGAAGATGCGGAAGTCTGTTTCGTCGCTTTTTCTTCCCGTTTTCTGGAAAGCATCAATTTTATCCGGACGATCTCCAACTTGATTGTTACGATCATCGAGAATCCGGTAGTCCCTTTGTCCGGTAATGCCGCCGCTATCTATAAAGATTTTTTCTCCTTGCTGGTACGGGCTGACAACGCTCCGGACTCTATCCTCTTTACCGACAGTTTGAAACCGGTCCTTGACCTGCTGATCCAAGGGGTGGTCAATATGTACAGGAGGTTCAATACCTGGAAAGAACCGGTCCTGAGCCGTGATAAGGAGATCGCTCGCGAGTTTGTGCAGCTTGTCTGGCAATATTATACGAAAGAGCGGAGTGCCTCTTTCTATGCAGGAAAGTTGCGGATCACCTTGCCTCATTTCTGCTACGTGATCAAAAAGACGACCGGGATGACAGCCCTCGATATTATTGCCAACGTCGTGATAATGGATGCCAAAGCCCAACTGAAATCAACGAATCTCCCGATAAAGGAAATCTCTATCGGACTGGGCTACAGCAACGTCGCTTTCTTCGACAAGTATTTCCGTCGCTACGTGGGGATGTCACCGCTGGAGTATCGCAACAGCTAAGCCAACCTTATCTCAATTTGTTCCGGTTGAAATGAGGACCTGCTTTCAATAAAAAGAACAGTGTCGAAAAAATTGTCAGGCACGCCCCGAACAGGTAAGCGTAGTTGAATCCCCCGAAAGCCTGTGCGATACTTCCGCCTATCATCAGCCCGATCCCGATCCCCACATCCCAACTGGTGAGATAGGTGGAAGTCGCTGTCCCCCTCTGGCTGTTGGGAGCGAGGTTCACGAACAGAGTGTTGAAAGCCGGGAACATCGTACCGAATGCGACTCCTTGTGAAAGGGCGATCCCGATATACAGATAGGAAGTGAAAGCCGGATTCCACCGCATCAGCCTTTCCAGAGCTGCCAGCCCGAAGAAGCTGGCGGCGGCAAGATACATTCCCAACGAGATGACCAGCGTGATCCTCCCTTTGTCGACCTGCCGGCCGGAGAACATGCGCGAGACAGCCAGGCCGATCGCCATAAAGGTGAAATATAATCCTGAATTGACGGAAATCCCGATCTCATCGGCATACATGGCCACATATGTGGTTGTCATGCCGTAGGGGATGGAGAGTAGCAGCAAAGAGATACCGGCCCAAGCACCTTTCACCAGAAAGAAACGGTCCAGCGAGATCGGTTCTTTCTTTATCGGCTGTTTCTGCGGTGTCTTTACCAAATAGGCCATGATGAATCCGAGAAGGCAGGAGAGGAGCGAGCAGGCGAAAATCGTTTCGTAGGAGAAGCAGGTGTGCATGAACAACCCTGTCATCGGCCCGAAACTCATGGCCGTATTGTTGGCCAGCCCGTAATAGCCGATCCCCTCGCCACGACGGGAGGAGGGCAGGATGTCGATCACGATCGTATTGCCCGACACCGTCACCATGCCGAAGGCGAAGCCGTGCAGGATGCGGAGCACGATAAAGATGCTCAGCAGGCTGGCGATCATATATCCGGCGAAGATGACCATGAAGACGGAGTAAGCTAAGAGATACAACGGCCGTCTGGCGAATGTGTCCAGCAGGTATCCGGAGAACGGACGGATGCAGAGGGCGGCAATGGTATAGCACGAAAGGATGAAACCGATCATCGATTTATCCGCATCGAACTGGTCCTGCAAATAGAACGGCAGGATCGGCAATATCAGATAAAATGCGAAGAACAGCAAAAAGTTGGCTGCTAAGATATAGCAGAAGCTGGGTGATATGAGTTTGTCTTTTGCCATTGTTCCGTTTTGTTTATGTTATTGTTGGATTCCGAACCCCAATTTTCGGAGCAGTCCGGCTTCTTCCGGGGTTGCATGGACGATTGTGTATGCACCGTATTCTCTTGGGTGATGGTAGTTTGCCCGGAACCATTCGAATTTGTCGGGGGTTTCCCGTAGTGCCCGGTCTGCGGCAAGCGGGTTGAAGCTGGTTAGGATTGCCTGTTCGATCCGGTTTCTGTCGAACAGGTCCAAGTCGATAATCGGAGTTTCGGGAGCTGGTGGCACCACTTCTCCGATCTTCTCGATCTTCACCTGGAAGTATTTTTCGATATTTTCCAGGCACATACGCGTACCGTTGGCTTTCCCGTCTGCCGAGAAGCCGGCAATATGCGGGGTGGCTATCGCAGCCAGTCTCAGTAATTCCTGGTGTATATCGGGTTCGTTTTCCCAGCAGTCCAGGATCAGTTCGCTGATCTTGCCTTCTTTCCGGGCATGCAATAGGGCCTCCGTATCATGGACGGTTCCTCTGGATGCGTTGACGAACCAGGGTTTCCGTTGGAGTTTGCGGAAGAAGTCTTCTCCTGCAAGGTGGCGGGTGGCAAAACGGCCTTCTTTTGTCAGCGGCGTGTGTAAGGTGACGATGTCGGCTTGTTCGGCGATCGTCTCCAGCGAAACGAAGCCGTCTTCTCCTTCTGCTTCCGCACGCGGCGGGTCGTTGCGGAGCACGTTCATCCCGTAGGCCGAGCACAACTTTTCCACTTCTTTGCCGACATGACCGACTCCGACGATCCCGATTGTCTTTCCCTGTAAAGGTTCACCCTTACGGAGGGCAATCGTGAGCAATCCGGCAAGTACATATTGGGCGACCGAAACGGCATTGCATCCCGGCGAGTTTTCCCAGGCGATACCTGCCTCGTCGCAATACTGGGTGTCGATATGGTCGAAACCTATCGTGGCGCTGGTAATCAACTTCACCCGGCTTCCTTCGAGCAGTTCGCGGGTGCATTTGTCTATGCTCCGCACGATCAATATGTCTGCATCCTTTACGTTTTCCGGTGTAAACTCTTTAGAAGTGAGATATTTTACCTCTGCGATCGGTTCTGCAATTCCTTTCAGGTAAGGAACGGTGTTGTCGGCGACTATTTTCATCTTGCTGTCCTTTTTCGAGAAGGCAAAGGTAGGGATTATTTTCCAATCTTGACATAATTCAGCCGTGTGTACTGTGTGCCATGACTCTCAAACGTCGCGGCGATGCGTGCCGAAGAGATATGCAGCACTTCCCCCGGCCGGTAGGCGTGTTCCAGGGAGGGCAGCTGCCCGGAGGCATGGCTGGGATTGCCGGAGGCAAAGGTCAGGTTGACCAGGTTGCCACTCGTATCGATGGCCGTCAGGCGCTGGCGGACGAAGAAGACCGGAGTTGTCCCGATGACATGAGTCCTGTACGGATCGTCTTCCACCTGTACTTTGGTTATTTTCAGGGTGAGATTGGACAGCTTGTCCCCTTTCTTTCCTAAAAAACGACTGGTGGGACGTAGTTGGTATTTCTTTTTAAGCATCTTGTCCAGGTAGACGCAGTTGTAGGCTTGTGCCATTTTGACGAAACGTTCCTGCTTGGGGATGGCCGGTGTATATTTAAAGGCGATCCAGTTCACGTAGCCCGGATCTATCCGCAGGATTTCATACAGGAAATGTCCGCGGTATTTGCCGAAAGCGATCAGGTCGTCCCCGTGTGTCGACATCCTCTTTTCGTTGTAGTCCGTGATCAGGATGCGGCGGTTGGCATACCACAATTCGGAAGTGACGATGCGCAACGACTGGATAATGTCCGGTTTCAGGTCTTCGATAAAGAGGATGCACCGCCTGTCGAGCAGAGGCGTGTAGAACCACAGGCTGTAGTTCGGATGCCCTTCCCTCGGTAAAACCACAAGGTAACATCCCACCTCCTTATAAGAGGCTTTCCCCTGGTTATAAATATTCAACTTCTCATACAGGAGCTCCTGTTCCGACTCTGTTATATTGGGTAATCTGGGGTTTGCCATATTGTTACCTCCTTTTTATGTTTTGACACACTTACCCGTGTTAGTGTTTATTGTGCACTATAGACAGATTCAACTGTTTTAGCACTGCTTTTGTTTCCAAAATCATGTGCTGAAGGCCGTCTTTATTCCTGCCATTCATGCTGGCAGTGTGAGCTGTGAACGAAGATCGAGAAAAATTTTGACAATATCCATGTATTTCCAACTTTAATGGTTTATTTTCTTTGTTCAAACCATCTATTTGGCTTCACCTTGTCCTTTCACTCTTTGATTATCAAAGCATACAAGGGTGAAGGCAAGCCTCGGAACTGCCTTCACCTTAAAAATTTGCTTTCACCCAGTGTCTCGTCCTGAAATAGGTTGACTATGCTCCCCCTTCTGTCTCTTATCCGAAGCAACCTATTTAAGTGAAAAATAAAGAGATTATGAATGTGTATAATGGTTTAATATATAGTCATTTAATGTTTGTCTTATATCCTTCTATCTTATCGACCTAAGTCGAAAACCTTTTTGCCCATTGTCGAAAGCCTTTTTGCCCAAGGTCGAAAAGGTATTCGACTTAGGTCAAAAGCTCTATGGCATTATAGTTTGGCGATAGAAGCATGGCAGTTGTAGCTTTATAACACACTTTCCGTACTCGGTTTACTTTTTTCGGTGAAGGCGGTTGGCAGATTATGGCGAAAAAACAAACAGATAGTGTGTAGTCAACCTTCGTTTGTTTAAAAAGAACGTGTATCTTTATCTTCAAATAACTGGAATGTGATGGAATTACGAACAGAGAATGTGACGCGTTATATCATGCCTCTTCGGGAAGGCGGATCGTTGCCGGCATTGGCGGAAGCTGATGACGAGTTTAAATATGTCGTGAAGTTCCGTGGGGCAGGCCATGGGATGAAAGCGTTGATAGCCGAGCTGATTGGCGGTGAGATAGCCCGTGCACTTGGTTTCCGGGTTCCCGAGCTGGTCTTTCTGAATCTGGACGAAGCTTTCGGGCGTACCGAAGGTGATGAGGAAATCCAGGATCTGCTGCAAGGCAGCCGGGGATTAAACCTCGGCCTGCATTTTCTGTCGGGAGCTCTTACTTACGACCCGGTAGTGACGAAGGTCGGGGCTGAGTTGGCGTCCCGTATCGTGTGGCTGGATGCGTTTCTGACCAATGTAGACCGTACATTCCGGAATACCAATATGCTGATGTGGCATAAGGAACTGTGGCTGATCGATCATGGCGCTTCGCTTTATTTCCATTATTCATGGGTGAACTGGCAAAAGCATGCCGTAAGTCCGTTCGTGCAGGTCAAAGATCACGTGCTGTTGCCCGAAGCTTCCGGGTTGGAAGAGGCAGATGCCGAGATGAAACGCCTGCTGACGGAAGAGAAGATCCGGGAGATCGTGGCTCTGATTCCCGACGACTGGTTGCATTGGAGCGAAAGTCCCGGTAGGCCGCAAGAAATAAGAGAGATTTATATCCGGTTCTTATGTGAGAGACTGGCACATTCCGAAACATTTATAAAAGAAGCACAAGATGCAAGGAAAGCACTTATATGAATATGCCGTTATCCGTTTGGTCCCCAAAGTAGAACGTGAGGAGTTCTTTAATGTGGGAATTATTCTGTTCTCGAAAAGAGCGAAATATATCAAGGCGCTTTATAAGGTAGACGAGAACAAGTTGAATCTGTTTTCTTCCGAGTTGGATCGTGAATCGTTGTTTGCCAATCTGCATGTTTTCGATAAAATCTGTTCTGGTACGAAGGAGGGCGGTCCTATCGCTGCTCTGGACGTCCCGGAACGGTTTCGTTGGCTGACAGCAGTGCGGAGTGCATCTATCCAGACTTCACGTCCGCATCCGGGCTTCTCCGACGACTTGGACCAGACGTTGGAGATACTGTTTAGGGAATTGGTTCTGTAACGATATTGTAATTGATAGTAAACAGCGATTTAATACTCCGATTGTTCCTTTGCAGCGGTTTTAATAGGTGAAAATATATTTGTTTTAACGCAAAAAGAACAAACATGGAGATTAAGAGTAGAGTGACCCGATTTGCGGGTTTACTATGTATCGCAGGTGCATTACAGGGAATCCCTGTAATCTATTCCGCCAATCCAGGCGGAATCATAAGCGTAGCCCGGCAGGGAACGTATCATCTGACAGGTACGATTGTGGATGGATATGGAGAACCCGTTATCGGAGCCAATGTAGTGGAAAAAGGAACGACTAACGGGACGGTGACCGATATCGACGGGAAGTTTTCGCTGGAAGTAGCCCCTGACGCTGTGTTAACCATCTCTTTTATCGGATATATACCGAAAGAAATCACACTGAAAGGAGAGAAAGAGCTGAAAGTGGTCTTGGTGGAAGATATGCAGAAGCTGGACGAAGTGGTCGTGGTCGGTTACGGCACGCAGAAGAAAGTGAATCTTACCGGAGCTGTCGAACAGGTGACCAGCGAAGTGTTTGACAATCGTTCCGTTCCCAACGTGACACAAGCCCTGCAAGGTTCGATCCCCAACTTGAACATTCAGTTGACCGACGGCAAGCCGACCCGCTCGGCGAGTTATAATGTCCGCGGTACGACTTCGATCGGGCAGGGTGGTAGCGCGTTGGTCCTGATCGACGGTGTGGAAGGTGATCCCTCGATGTTGAACCCGAACGATATCGCCAGCGTGTCTGTCCTGAAAGATGCCGCTTCGGCTGCCATCTATGGCGCGCGCGGTACTTTCGGTGTCGTACTGATCACCACGAAAGAGCCGACTAAGGACAAGACTTCCATTACCTATTCAGGAAATTTCGCCATGCAGAAGCCGGTGACGGTTCCCGACTTCGTGACCGACGGATATGAATATGCCAGTCATTTCTATGAAGCCTATCATGCGTGGAACAACTATTCGGCCGACCCTAAGAACATCAACAAGACGCAGGAATTCTCCCTCGGCTGGCTGGAAGACTTCAAAAGACGGAAGGAGCAGGGCATAACTGACGAGGTGACGGTCGATGCTACCGGCAAATATGTCTACTACGGCAACGAAGACTATTACGACGCCCTGTACAAGAAAACGACTTTCGCGCAGGACCATAATTTGTCGGTGACCGGTAACAATGGGAAACTGAACTACTATGTATCCGGGCGTTTCTATGGCTACGACGGTTTGTTCCGCTATAATACCGACAATTATAAGATGATGAACCTGCGTGCGAAAGGTTCCGTACAGGTGTTCGACTGGCTGAAGATCGAGAACAATATGGATTTTTCCAATATGGATTACCATAACCCGATCAATGTCGGCGAAGGCGGCTCCATCTGGCGTAACATTTCCGATGAAGGTCATCCGACCTCGCCTATCTTCAACCCCGACGGCAGCCTGACTTTCTCGGCCGCTTATTCGGTCGGTGACTTTATCTATGGCAAGAACGGTATCGATACCAATAACAAGGTGTTGAAGAATACGACCGGCTTTACTGCTTCTTTTCTGGAAAACAAATTGCACGTACGGGGCGACTTCACGTTCCGCAATACGGACGAGGGACAGACGCAACGCCGCGTACCGGTTCCTTATAGCACTCACGAAGGGCAGATTGTCGAACTGAGTACCAAATACAATGACTTGAAGGAGAGTAATATGCGGACCGAGTATATTGCGACCAACCTGTATGCCGATTATGAGGATACATTCGGTGATGCGCATTATTTCAAAGGTATGGTCGGTTACAACTATGAACAGTCAACTTATAAGAGCACATATGTGCAGCGTAACGGGTTGCTGCTCGACGATTCGGAAAACATCAACTTGGCGTTGGGAGATGCGATCACTACGTCGGGAGGTTATAACAGATGGCGCGTGGCAGGTGGCTTTTTCCGTCTGAACTATGCGTTCAAGGATCGCTATCTGTTGGAAGTGAATGGACGCTATGACGGTTCTTCCAAATTCCCGACCGATCAGCAATGGGCGTTCTTCCCTTCTGTCTCCGGTGGATGGCGCGTGTCGGAAGAGGCGTTCTGGAAGGTGAACCCGGATTTGTTCTCCAATCTGAAAATACGTGCTTCATACGGTTCGTTAGGGAATGGTAATGTTTCTCCCTATAGCTTCCTCGAGTTGTTGAGCATCAGCACTTCCGGTCGTGTCCTGAACGGTTTGAAGAACAAGTATACGAGTGCTCCTGCCGTCATGCCTGACGGACTGACCTGGGAAACGGCAACGACGACCGATGTCGGACTGGACTTCGGCATGTTGAACAACCGCTTGCAATTTAACGGTGACTATTACATCCGTAAGACAACGGATATGTACACGGTCGGCGAAACGCTTCCCGATGTGTTCGGCGCCTCTTCTCCCAAAGGCAACTATGCCGACATGACGACCAAGGGATGGGAAATCACGCTGACTTGGCGCGACCAGTTCACATTGGCGGAGAAACCGTTCAACTACGAGATCCGTGGAACGCTATCCGACTATATCTCGACCATCGACCGCTATAACAACCAGACGGGTAACCTGGATGACTACTATGCTGGCAAGCGTGTAGGTGAAATCTGGGGATATGTGACTGAAGGGCTGTTCAAGGATCAGGCTGATATTGACAGCCATGCCGACCAGACACTGATCCAGTCTTCATCCAAGCGCATCACCTATCCGGGAGATGTGAAGATCAAGGACCTGAACGGTGACCATGTGATCGACTACGGCAATAATACCGTGGACGACCACGGTGACAAGACCGTGATCGGAAATGCGTTGCCTCGCTATGCGTATAGCATCAACCTTTCCGGTGACTGGAACAACTTCTTCCTTTCCGCCTTCTTCCAGGGTGTGGGAAAACAGGATTGGTATCCCAGTTCGGAATGTATTTTCTGGGGACAGTATAACCGCCCGTATAACAACATGCCTACTTGGCATCAGGGCAACTATTGGACAGAAGACAATACGGATGCTTATCTGCCCCGTTATGCCGGCTACAATGCTTCCCTGAAGTCTACACCGCAGACCCGCTACTTGCAGAATGTCGCTTATATCCGTCTGAAGAACCTGCAATTCGGCTACACCTTGCCACAGCCGATCGTTTCGAAAGCCAAATTGCAGAATGTACGGGTTTATATTTCGGCCGAGAATCTCTGGTGCTGGTCCCCGCTCTACAAGCATACGCGTGACCTCGACGTGACGAACATCTACGGTTCCGATCCCGACCTGACGGATGCCGATATGTCGTCCGGACTGAACGGGAACCGTGGTAGCGGTGACGGGAACAGCTATCCGCAGATGAAGAGTGTGAGTTTAGGTTTATCAGTAACATTTTAATTAAAGAACTATCAACGACATGAAACGGATTATATATTCTTTTGTATCAGTCTGTTTACTCCTTTCCTCCTGCTCAATGGACGAGACACCGCAGGCTTCGGTGGACAAAGACACAGTCTTCAGGACGGAGAAAGGGCTGGAAACATATTCCTATTCTTTCTATAATATGCTCCCTTCCGTCAGTGACGGTTTCAGGCAGGATGCCATGTGCGATTATGGAGCGGTGACCAGCTTCGACAACTTTATCCGCGAAGGGGCTTACTCGGCCGAGTTGAGCAGCGGGTGGTCGTGGAGCGATCTGCGCAACATCAACTACTTTATTGAGAACTGTACGAACGAGGCGGTCGATGAATCTGTCCGTAACAACTATATCGGCTTGGCCCGCTTTTTCCGCGCTTACTTCTATTACGAGATGGTAGTACGTTTCGGCGATGTGCCTTGGATAGACCGTACGTTAGGTGTGGACGACGAGTTGCTGTATGCTCCCCGCGATTCGCGGACTATCGTCATGGATCATGTGTTGGAAGACCTGGACTTCGCTTGTGAGAATATCTCGCGGACGAAGGACGAAACCGGTTCTCTGGTGACAAAATGGGTGGCTTATGCGTTGAAATCCCGTATCTGCCTCTTCGAAGCTTCTTTTCGCAAGTATCATACGGAGTTGGGATTGACCGACTCGGCCGACGAATGGTATCAGGAGGCTGTCCGTGCTGCCGAAACGGTTATGAAGGAAAGCGGCCATTCTATTTATACGGGTGAGGGTACGGATGCTTCTTTCCGCTCGCTGTTCATCAGTGATAAGCCGGTAACTAGTGAAGTGATGCTGGCGAGCTGCGCCGATGCCGGGCTGGCTGTGTTGGGCGAAGCTAACTGGTGGTGGACTTCAGGCACGTACGGAGCGCGTTTCAGTATGATCCGTACCTTTGTCAATACTTTCCTGAATACGGATGGGACACCGTTTACGGATCGTGCCGGTTACGAGACGATGGAGTTCTATGACGAATGCCAGAACCGTGACGCACGCCTTGCCCAGACGATCCGCACACCGGGGTATGAACGCGACGGGGTGCCTGCCGCTCCTAACTTCAACGGTTATTCCTATACGGGCTACCAACCGATCAAATATACGTTGGATGATACCAAATACGATGCCGGTGCTTTGAATACGAATGCGATTCCGTTGTTCCGTTATGCCGAAGTCCTGCTGAACTATGCCGAGGCAAAAGCCGAGTTGGGGACGCTGACGGATGTGGATTGGGCGAATACGGTCGGTGTGCTGCGTGCACGCGCCGGTATCACCGGCGGTCTTTCTGCCAAGCCAACCAAGGTGGATGCTTATTTCCAGCAAAACTATTTCCCGAATATTTCCGATCCGGTCATCCTCGAAGTGCGTCGTGAGCGTTCCGTCGAACTGGCTCTGGAGGGTTTCCGCTTCACCGACCTGAAGCGTTGGAAACGCGGTGAGCTGATGACGATGCGTTGGACTGGTATATATGTTCCCGCCTTGAATGTCCAGATGGACCTCGACAAAGACGGTACGCCGGACGTGATCTTCTATAAGGGAGAGAAGCCGACCGGTCTGCCTGCTTCCTGTACGCCTGTTTCAGTAGGAGAGGGCACGCAGCAGGGATTGACCGGGGCGGATTCGGGTAACCTGACTTGGTCGGACAATGATCCGCGTATCTGGTACGACGATGGTCGCCAGTATTACTACCCGATCCCTCAGTCGGCAATCATCAAAAATGGAAACCTGAAACAGAATCCGGGTTGGTAAATGTGTAATCGATAAATGATAAGGATATGAAAAAGACGGTAAGTGTATTTGTTTCGGTCCTCCTGCTGGCAGCTTTGCTCCAGTCATGGGCCATGAAAGAATCCCATCCGGCCACAGGCGGGAGGAGCGAACTGAACGTGGCGACTTTCAACCTCCGTATGGATACGGAAAAAGATGGTGTGAATGCCTGGCCGAACCGCAAAGAGATGGTGAAAGGACTGATCCGTTTCCACGATTTCGATATCTTCGGGACACAGGAAGGGTTCAAGCACATGTTGGACGGGATTGCCGAGTTGGATGGGTATGCCTATATCGGTGCCGGGCGCGATGACGGCGAGGATGCGGGCGAACATTCCGCTATCTTCTATAAGACCAGTCGTTTCGATTTGTTGGACAAGGGGAATTTCTGGTTTTCCGAAACACCGGATGTTCCGGGCAAGGGCTGGGATGCTACTTGCTGCAACCGTATTTGTTCCTGGGGTAAGTTTCGCGATAAGGAGAGTGGCAAGGTGTTCTATTTTTTCAATTCCCATTACGACCATCAGGGGAAGGTGGCACGCCGGGAATCCTCCAAACTGCTGATCGCTCGTATCAAGCAGATTGCCGGAACGGATGCGACGGTCTTTGCGACGGGAGACTTCAATGCCGTTCCGACCGATGAACCGATGGTGACGCTAGCATCCGACGGTCTGTTGCTGGACTCGTATGACCTGAGCGAGCAGCCGCGTTATGGTACGGAAGGTACTTACAACAGCTTCAAGACGGATTCCGAGATGATGAACCGCATCGATTATATCTGGGTGACGAAGGGGACGAAGGTGAAAAAGTATGCTGTTCTCAACGATATGCAGTACGGTCGTTTCCCGTCGGATCATTTTCCCGTGATGATACAAGTCACGTTTTAAAGTTTATTTGAATGACAGGTACGGTGTGAGCCGTTTCTTGTCCGTATCTGTAAATTCTTCTATCAATTGCAGGTTCTCCCATCCGGAGAGCCTGCTTTTTTGTTTCCGGAGCTGTTCGATCGCTTTTGCCTGTCGGTAGTCGAGGTAAGGGTGTTTGCGGAGAGCGGCGGCGGGTAAGGCGTTGACCTCTAACCGGCGTACATGGAGCGTGTCGGCAATGAACCAGGGGGCGAGGGCTTGATAGCGTTCTTCATCGATCCCATACACTTCCGCCAACTGGCTGACATCGTAGAAGCCCCCTAAGAGTTCTCTGTATTTCATGATCCGCCGAGCGAAGGTGCTGCCGATGCCAGGGACTTTTTTCAGGATCGTGGTGTCGGCGGTGTTGAGTTCGACGAGGGTTCCCGGCGCGTACTTTTCCGTTCGAGTGTATAGGGTATATCCTTTCCTCTTCTTGCCTGTAGGGTAGGAGTTGTTACCTGTAAGGGTATTCTTGGTTTTATTCGGATGAGGTCCGGATTCTTTCCGGATGAAATTTTTTCCCCCTTCGGATGTATTTTTTCCGGTGATGATCCGTCTTTCGCCCGGTGCTTGTCGGTTTTCCGTTCGATGGGCATCTGTCTGCGCTTCGATAGGCATCCGTTTCGTGTCTGTCCAAAGCAATAAGATCCAGGAAATAGTGATGAGGCAAAGGAGTAAAGCCAGTGCTCTCCGTTCGCCTTTGGAGAAGTAGAGAAGGTCGCGCCAGTTCATGGTAAGAAAGTATTTTTTCGAATGGTTTTGGTCTCCATAAGACAGTTATTATTAATATGAATACTATTTTACAAAGGTATAAGTTCCCTGCCGATATGCAAGGAACTTACGGGTTTATTTTAAAATAGTTTCTTCAGCTGGTCAAGCAGGCCGAGTTCGTTCAGGAATACGATGCCGATGGCGATCGGGGAAACGTATTTCATGAAGAAGACATAAATGGAGAAGAGACGGAACTTGATCGTCCCTTCGTTGGTCAGCTCGGCTTTCAGGATTTTCTTGTCGACACGTGTCCCGACGAAGATGCAGGTCAGCATTCCTCCTAACGGCAGCATGATCTTGGCCGTCAGGTAATCCAGTGCATCGAAAAAGATCAGTCCGCCTATCGTGAACTCTTTTAACAATCCGAACGAGAGTGAACTGAGAATGCCTAAGATGAATACACCGATCGAAACGAGCCAAGCCGCTCTTTTCCTTGTCATACGGAACTCTTCATGGATATAGGCGGTCACCACTTCATGCAAGGAAATGGTAGAAGTCAGTGCCGCCATCGCCAGCAAGATATAGAAAATAAGCGACCACAAGCTGCTGAACGGTAACTGCTCGAATACATTGGGTAAAGTGATGAATACCAGTTGGGCGCCTGCCGACGGGGCAATCCCGAAGCTGAAGACTGCCGGGAAGATCATGATCCCTGCCAGGACTGCCACAAAAGTATTGATGATCGTCACCTGCCAAGCTGTTGCCAACATGTTGGTGTCTTTCCCGAAATAAGAAGAGTAGGTGATAAGGCAACCCATGCCGAGACTCAGCGAAAAGAACGCCTGCCCGACGGCACTCAGTACAACGGATGAAGTCAGCTTGCTGAAATCCGGTTTGAACAGGTACACCAGTCCCGCTTCTGCATTTGGCAGCGTGACGGAGCGTACACACATCACGACCAGGATAAAGAACAGGAGTGGCATCATGATCTTGGAGGCCCGTTCGATACCTTTCTCCACACCTGAGGCAATCACGAAATGCGTCAGTCCGATAAAGACCGCTGTCCAGAAGATCGGCCGGAGTGCATTGGAAGAGAAGTTGTCGAAGCCGGCGGTAAAGTCCACCCCCGGCGTACTGTAGAGGCTGCCGTTTACTGTCTGCCAGACGTATTCGAGTGTCCAGCCGGAAACGACCGCATAGAAGCCCAGGATCAGGAAAGCGGCCAGGATGCCGTTGTATCCGATCCAGCACCATTTCGTCCCGGGGGCCATTTTCTTGAACGAACCGACCGTATTGCTGCGGAAGTAGCGGCCGATAAAGAATTCGGTTACCATTACTGGAATTCCTAAGAATATCATGAAGAGAATATAGATAAGCAAGAATGCGGCACCGCCGTTCGTCCCTAACATATAAGGAAAACGCCAAATACTTCCCAGTCCTACGGCGCATCCTACGGTAGCTAGGATAACTCCGAGTTTACTACCGAATGTGACTCTGTTGTCCACCATGTTTGAATGAATAATTAAGAATTAAAAATTAAGAAATAATTGCCCTCTTTTCACTTTCAACTTTCCCCTTTCAACTGTTGAACCGTTCCGTCCTTGATATGGATCACGCGGTCTGTATCGGTTGCCAGTTGCTCGTCGTGTGTGACGATGACGAATGTCTGGTGCATCTGGTTGCGCAGGTCGAAGAAGAGCTTGTGCAGCTCTTCCTTGTTCTTGGTATCCAGGCTTCCTGATGGTTCGTCTGCGAGGAGTACGGACGGGTTGTTGATGAGGGCGCGGGCAACGGCTACGCGCTGTTTCTCTCCGCCTGACAGTTCGTTCGGTTTGTGGGACATCCGATCGGTCAGGTTCATGAAGTCGAGAATCTCCTTCGCCCTTTTCTCGGCTACAGCCGGTTTTTCACGGGCGATCAGTGCCGGGATCATCACGTTCTCCAAAGCCGTGAACTCCGGGAGAAGCTGATGGAACTGGAAAACGAAGCCGATGCGGTCGTTGCGGAAACGCGACAGCGCCTTGTCGCCCAGCGCGAAGGGGTCTTCGCCGCCGATCTCCACCCGGCCCGCGTCGGGACGCGAAAGCGTGCCCATGATTTGCAGGAGCGTCGTCTTGCCGGCGCCGCTGGCTCCGACGACGGAGACCACCTCGCCCTGCCGGACCCCGAGCGAGACGCCCTTGAGCACCTCCAGCTCGCCGAAGCGTTTGCGTATGTCTGTAAGTCGTATCATAGCGAAACCTGTCGTTCATACATTCCGAAAAGCCGCACCGTATCGACGGCCTCGCGCACGTCGTGCACGCGGAGAATCGCCGCACCCTGGCGCAGGCACTCCCATCCCAGCGCGACCGACCCGGCGAGCGAACAGGCGGGCGTCGTGCCGAGCACCTTATAGATCATCGACTTGCGCGAAAGCCCCGCGAGTACCGGGTAGCCCAGCGCACAGAGCTCGTGCAGCCCGGCGAGCAGGCGGTAGTTCTGCTCCGCGGTCTTGGCGAATCCGAAACCGGGATCGAGGACGATCCGTTCGCGGCGGATACCGGCGGCGAGCATCCGTTCGACACGGCGGCGGAAATAGGCGACCACCTCGGAAACGATGTCCCGGCGGTAGTCGGTGAGCGACTGCATCGTCTGCGGGTCGCCCTTCATGTGCATGGCGACATAGGGCACGTCGTAACGGGCGGCGACGGCGAACATGGCAGGGTCCAGCTCGCCGGCCGAAATGTCGTTTATCATCAGCGGACCGAAGGTCTCGATGGCCCGGGCGGCGATGCCGCTGCGGAACGTATCGACCGAAACGGCCGTATCGGGAGCCAGCCGCCGCACGGCCTCCACGCCCAGCGCCACGCGCCGCCACTCCTCGTCGGGCGGAACCTCGTCGGCCCCGGGACGCGAGGAGTAGCCCCCGACGTCGATGATCGATGCGCCCTCCCCCACGGCTTCGAGGACACGGCGTTCGACCTCTCCGGCCGAAGGGGTCCGGCTCCCGGCGTAGAACGAGTCGGGAGTGACATTCAGAATGGCCATCACGCACGGGGCGGACGGAAACGGATCAACGGTGCTGTGCTTCATAACGGAAACGGCGGTCGAGGGCCGCCACGGCGGGTTCGAGCTCCTCTTCGAGGATATTGACAAGGGTGAAATCGGCAGCGGCGCAGAGCGTGTCGTCGTCGGCCTGGGCCGCGATCCGGCGGCGGACGGCTTCGGCGTCGCAACCGTCGCGGCAGCAGGTGCGTTCGATGCGGAGTTCCAGCGGGGCCAGCACGGCGACCGTGCGATCGACCGCCCCGCGCAGTCCGGCCTCGAAGAGGATGGCGCTCTCCAGAATCACGTAATCACCCGCCTGCCGTTCGGCCCAGGCGGCGAAATCGGCCACGACG
>OGPY01001173.1_pt1 | contig 20784 bp, 14 predicted proteins | sample 1553121 | NCBI WGS metagenome assembly OGPY01 (sample SAMEA2580004, study PRJEB22360) | human gut metagenome
AGGAAGAAAACATACAACAGATAATTGAATAGCGTTCCCTTGCTCCATCTTCTGCGCAAGACAAAAGCGTCGTAGCGATACGGCGCTTTTTTGTTGCCCGGAAGTGACAAACAGCGGCTTTTGCATGACGGATGGTAAGGATACCGCCGCTAAAACAAAGTCGCTCATATCGAAGGAAAACGCCCGTCATTACACCGATAATACTACCCAATGTTTGCTTACCGCCCAAAGAAAAACGCTCCATCGGCATTTACGGGCAGCGGCGGCGAGCCTATCTGAAGGAGCATCATCGGGTATTGTATTATAACCTGCTGACCGCCGGGACGCTGGACGGGCACCTCGCAGACATCGAGGAGCAGGCGCAGGAACTCTTTCTTTGGCTGGTAAAACAATACGCAGACACCGAGGGCGTGACGGAGGCCGTGAAAGCCGATGACCCGATGGCGTGGGTGCGGAAGATGAACGGCATCCGACATCGGGCAAACGAGGCCGTGATGCAGGAAATTGTATACGGGTAACGAGCAAGCGGAGGTCGATGGCCTCCGCTTGTTTTGTGTGCAGAAAAGAACAATGCTGTTCTGGAACGACATTGTTCCGAACTTTGTTGACATTATTCTTTTGTTCGGGTATAATGTACTTGTGATTTTATGCGTGGAGGTATCCCCTATGGCTGAAATGATCTCGGTAAGAGAGGCAGCAGTGCGCTGGAATATAACGGAGCGGAGAGTTGCGACGCTCTGCAAGAATGGGAGAATCGCCGGTGCGGAAAAGCAGGGCAATCGTTGGCTGATCCCCGCTGATACGCAGAAGCCGGCGGATCAGCGGCTCAAGACGGGCGCTTTCCGCAAGACGGAGCGCGCGCCGAAGCTGCCCCTGCCCATCGGCGTGTCCAACTACTGCCTTGCATCGTCGGAATACTACTACATCGACAAGACGATGATGATCAGGGACTTTATTGACGAGCGTCCGATGGTGACGCTGTTTACCCGCCCCCGGCGCTTCGGCAAGACGCTGAATATGGATATGCTGCGCACTTACTTTGAAAAGAGCGACAAGGATACCTCCGTCTACTTCCGGGATAAGAAGATCTGGGCCTGCGGCCAGAAGTACCGGGATTATCAGGGCAAGTACCCTGTGATCTTCCTGACCTTCAAGGATGTGAAGTTCGATACTTGGGAGGAGACCTTTGCAGCCATCCGGGACATTTTCGCAAAGGAGACCCGGCGGCACAAAGAGCTGCTAACCAGTGAAAAGTGCGACGAGTACAGCAAAAAGACCTATGAAAAGCTGGCAGACGGCAAGGTCAGCGAGGTAGAGCTGGCTTCGGCACTGCTGGACCTGTCCGCTATGCTGCACAAGCACTATGCCATTGCGCCCATTATCATCATCGACGAGTACGACACCCCCATCCAGCAGGGCTATCAGAAGGACTATTACGACAAGGTCATCCGGTTTATGCGGAACCTGTTTTCCGGCGGGTTCAAGGATAATCAGCACCTGTCCTTCGGCTTCCTCACCGGCATTCTGCGGGTGGCCAAGGAGAGTATCTTCAGCGGGATGAATAACCTGTCCATCAACTCCGTGCTGGACAACAAATACAGCGCCTACTTCGGCTTCACCGCCGACGAGGTGATGGAGATGGCGGAATACTACGGCGCTGCCGATAAGTACGACGAGATTTGCCAATGGTACGACGGCTACCGCTTCGGCAAGACGGAGATTTTCAACCCGTGGTCGGTGGTCAACTACTTCAGCAACGAGTGCGAGCCGAGGCCCTTCTGGGTCTCCACCGGCAGCAACGATATTATTGGGGAAGTGCTTGCCCAGGCGGACGAGGAGATTTATAACCGTCTGACCTCCCTGGTCAACGGCGAGACCTTCACCACCTTCATCGACACCGGCGTGATCTATCCGCAGATCAAGAGCAATCCCTCCACCATTTATAGCTTCCTGCTGGTGACCGGCTATCTGAAGGCACTGAAAACCACGCCCTCCTTCAGCGGCGATTTTATGTGCGAGGTCTCCCTGCCCAACCGGGAGATTTCTCTGCTGTATAACAAGGAAATTTTGCAGCGGTTGGAGAACCTGATCCCGCCGTCCACGGCGATTTCTGTTCAGGAGGCCATCTTCTCCGGCGATAACGCACGGCTGAAAGCGCAGATTCAGACGCTACTGACCCAGTCGGTCAGCTCCTTCGACACTGCCGGGGAGAACTTCTACCACGGCTTTATGCTGGGGCTGTGCGCCCTGCTGGGCGGCGCTTTTGTGACCTCCAACCGGGAATCCGGCGACGGGCGCTATGATATTCAGCTGAAGCCCACGCAAAAGGGTCTTCCGGGCATCCTGATTGAGCTGAAAGCGGAGAAAAATTGCAGCGATGAGCAGCTGAAAAAGCTGTCCGAGACGGCCTTGCAGCAGATCAACGATAAGAAATACGAAACCGAACTGACGACAGCCGGGGTCAGGACGATTTATAAATACGGCGTGGCCTTCAGCGGTAAAAAGGTCGAAGTGGTGGTTGGATGAGGCTGACGAATTTCAAAGTATCAGCTTTCAGCTTCCAAAGTATCAAATTGATACTTTGGCGAAATCCCAAAGTGCCAGCATGGTGGTTCCAAAGTGCCAAATTGGCACTTTGGAGATGTGCTTATATCAAATGCTAAATGAATTAACAAAAATCGAGGGAGACTGCTTATGAAATCAAATTTTGATTTTCTGAATCGATACTGGCCTGCATTGGCACAGATCGGCGCAACCGCAGAAACCTATGTCTATTCTGATCCCAATGCCTGTATCTATAAACTCGGAATGTTTGCCGAGCGCTTAGTGCAGGAGATCCTTGTCTTTGAGCACATTGTGGAGCCGGCTGTTGAAAACACCCACGCAAATCGAATTCGCATTTTGAAGCGAGCCGGTTTATTGCCGCACGAAATTGACAACACGCTATATGTTCTTCGCAAGACAAGAAACTCGGCAGTACATATAGGTACGGACTCCGTGGACGAAGCAAAGACATTGCTATCCTTGACATACAATCTTGCTGTTTGGTTTATGGAGACCTATGGAGACTGGGGATATATTGCGCCTGAGTTCGTTATGCCGAGCGAGACCACACACGAAGATTTGGAATCCGTTATTGCCGAGCAGGAAAGGAAAATCGAGGAATTGACGAAGCAACTGGCCGTGGTCAAGACCGCCGCTTCGGGCAAAACGCAGAAGGAGCGCGCAAGGCGGTCAGAATCTGTCTCTGCTATGATGAATTGGAATGAGGCGCAGACCAGATGCTTGATTGACGAGCAGCTTCGTCTTTCTGGTTGGGAAGCTGATACGCAGAACCTGCGCTACAGCAAAGGAACGCGTCCTGTAAAGGGGAGAAATATTGCCATCAGCGAATGGCCTACCAATTCGGCCTTTTACAAAAACGGGTATGCGGATTATGCATTCTTCGTTGGCGAGAAGCTCGTAGCATTGATGGATGCAAAAAAGATGTCGGAAGATGTGGCATCTACCATCGATGTGCAGGTAAAGGACTATGCTGCACATATTAAGCCGGAGGATATTCCACATACGGTTGGAAACTGGAATGGTTATCAGGTTCCCTTTCTCTTTGCTTCAAATGGCAGGGCGTATTTAGAGCAGCTGCGGACGAAGTCTGGTATTTGGTTTTTGGATGTCCGGGAACAGGAAAATCAACCGTATCCTATTCGGAACTGGTTTAGCCCAAGTGACCTGATGGAAAAACTTGGTCAGAATACAGCGGCGGCCAATCAAGCGCTGGCTGCGGCAGATAATTCGTTTATGACAGATCCTAATGGGTTGAATCTGCGCGACTACCAGATCAAGGCCATTGATAAGGCAACGGAGGCAATCGTTGACGGCAAGAGAACGGCCTTGCTTGCAATGGCCACCGGAACAGGTAAAACCCGTACTGTTCTGGGGCTTATCTACAAGATGCTGGAATCCAAGCGTTTCCGTCGTATTCTTTTCCTTGTGGATCGAGTGTCCCTCGGTGAGCAGGCAATGGACACCTTCAAAGATGTCAAGCTGAAGGAACTGCTGACGCTGGACAAAATATATGAGATCAAAGCGATCGATGACAACATCATCAATCTGGAAACCAAGGTCAGCATTTCAACGGTGCAGGGGCTTTTGAAACGCACGATTCTGGCAGAAGAACCGGATTTGATGCCCGGTGCATTTGATTTGATTATTGTGGACGAAGCCCACCGAGGCTATATTCTTGACCGTGAAATGACGGAAGAAGAAATCCTCTACGATAATCAAGATGATTATATGAGCAAGTACAAGCAGGTTATCGAGTATTTCGATGCGGTGAAAGTTGCCTTGACTGCTACGCCCGCTCTGCACACGACCGAGATTTTCGGGGAGCCGGTCTATACCTACAGCTACCGTGAGGCGGTTATCGATGGCTGGCTGGTGGATCACGACCCTCCATATCTGATTAATACGGATTTCATTGAAAATGACGCACAGTTCAAGAAGGGTGAAACCTTGGCGCAATATGACCCCAACACCAATGAACTTTTGAACGGTGCAGTTTTGGACGATGAAATGGATTTCGATGTGTCGGAGTTCAACCGCAAAATTGTTCTGCCGGATCATACCCGCAAGGTGCTGGAAGAAGTTTCGACCTACCTGAATCCGGAAAGTGGAGAAAAGACGCTGATTTTCGCAGTAAATGATGCACACGCTGACCGTATTGTGGATACGCTCCGAGAGATTTACAAGCCCTATGGCATTTCCAATGATGCCATTATGAAAATCACGGGCAAAACTGCCGGCGGCAACAAAAAGAAAATTTTGCAGGTGATCAAGCAGTTCAAGAACAACCAGTACCCCAACATTGCCGTAACAGTCGACCTGCTGACTACCGGAATCGATGTGCCGGCAATTTGCAATTTGGTGTTTATGCGCAAGATCAACAGCCGGATCCTCTTTGAGCAGATGCTGGGACGCGCTACGCGCCTTTGCCCGGAAATCGGAAAGACGCACTTCAATATCTTCGATGCAGTTCGCGTGTACGAGGACTTGGACGACACTTCCAATATGAAGTCAGTCTCCGTCAGCAAATCAATGGCTGAATTGTTGGAGGATTTGTTCCGTCCGGGTGAGGTCAGCAAGCAGCCTGTCAAAGATCGCATTTTGGCAAGATTGCAGCGTAAGAGCAACAATCTGACCGATGAGCAAAAGTATGATGTATCCGAGCGTTTAGGCGGAAAAACAATTCGGGAATATGCGAAGGAATTGAAAAGCTGTACAGAGGAAGCTTTTGTGCGACGCTGCCGGGAGGATAAGGATTTCCTGCTTTGGTTTGACAATCTGAAGGGTAAGAAGCGCGGACATTACTATTCCGAAAAGGAAGATACCCTTTTGGAAACGACCCGCGGCTATGGTGACACGGAAAAACCGCAGGATTATCTGGACTCTTTTGTGGCCTATGTCAATGAGAACAAAGACCGTATCGAAGCGATCCGCATAGCCTGCACCCGCCCCAGCGATATGACCCGGGCGCAGCTTCGGGAGTTAAAGCTGGAACTGGATAAGGAGAATTTCACCGAGAGCAGCTTGAATGAAGCGGCCAGCGCGGTGAGCAATGAACGGATCGTGGCAGACATTATCGCCTTTGTTCGTCGGGCTGTACTTAAAACGCCACTGGTGAACCACGATGACCGCGTGAAAATGGCCTTTTCTAAACTGATTTCGGCGCATCACTTTAACAAAATGCAGCTGGATCTGCTGGAAAAGATCAAGGTATATATGCTTCACGAGAGCATCCTCAATACCGAGACCTTTGAGGCACCGGCGTTCAAGATGGATGGTGGTTTCGCACGCTTTAACAAGAAGTTTGGCGGGCAGCTTGCGGAGATCATCCGCGAGATCAACACTTATATTTACGAAGGAGCAGCTTAAATGAGCACGCAAGATATTGTACAGAAACTTTGGAACCTATGCAATGTGCTGCGGGATGACGGTATTACTTATCACCAGTATGTGACAGAACTGACCTACATTCTGTTTTTGAAAATGGCCGATGAGACCGGTGCAGATAAGGATATTCCCGAAGCATATCGTTGGGGCTCTTTGACCAGCCGTTCCGGCATTGACCTGAAAAAGCACTACTATACGCTGCTCAGCAAGCTGGGCGAAGAATCCGTTGGCCGCGTGGCGCAGATTTACGCCAACGCATCCTCCAGCATCGAGGAGCCGAAAAACCTCGAAAAAATCATCACGGAGATCGATAAGCTGGACTGGTATGAGGCCAAAGAGGAAGGTCTGGGCGACCTGTATGAAGGACTCTTGGAGAAAAACGCCAATGAGAAGAAGTCCGGTGCCGGTCAGTACTTCACCCCTCGTGTGCTGATCGATGAGATGACGGAACTCATCAAACCCCAGATGGGCGACAAGTGCTTTGACCCGGCCTGCGGTACTTTTGGCTTTATGATTGCAGCCAACCGCTATGTCAATGCGCATAACGATATGTATGCACTCTCTGACCGTCAGGCAGATTTCCAGCAGAATAAAGCGTTCAACGGCGTGGAACTGGTACACGAGACCCATCGCTTGGCATTGATGAACGCCTATCTGCACAATATGAATGCCAATATCACATTGGGGGATTCCCTCGCACAAAGCGCCAAGGGATTGAAAGATTTTGATGTTATTCTGACCAATCCGCCCTTTGGCACGAAAAAGGGCGGTGAGCGCGCCACCAGAGACGATATTTCTTTCCAGACCTCCAACAAGCAGCTGAACTTTTTGCAGGTGATCTATCGCAGCCTGAAGGCGGACGGCAAGGCCCGTTGCGCTGTGGTGCTGCCGGATAATGTGTTGTTTGCTGCCGGTGACGGTGCCAGCGTGCGCCGGGAACTGATGAATTTCTGCAATCTGTATACCATTCTGCGCCTGCCTACCGGCATTTTCTATGCGCAGGGCGTCAAGACCAATGTGCTGTTCTTTACCCGCGGGACAACCGAGCAGGATAACACCACCGAGGTTGCATTCTACGATATGCGCACCAATATGGACAGCTTTGGTAAGACCCGGCAGCTGCGTAAGAGTGACTTTGATGAATTCGTGGCAGGATACGAAGACCCATCCAAGCGCACGGGCGAGCGCTGGAGCAAATTCACTCGTGAGGAGATCGCCAAGAATCCGGACGATAGTCTTGACCTTGGCTTGATTCGTGACGACTCCATCGTGGATTATGACGATCTTCCTGACCCTGTAGAAAGCGGCGAGGAAGCGATTGCAAACTTGGAGGAAGCGGTCGATCTGCTGAAAAGTGTTGTGCGTGAGCTTCGTGCTCTGACGGAGGAAAAGTGATGGCAAGAGCAAAAAAAGAAGCCGCCCTCACGCCCAAAGAGCGTTTGCAGGCGGCCTTGGTGCCGGATTGGGAGTGGCCCTATAAATTGCCGGAGAATTGGTGCTGGTTGAAACTTGTTGAGTCATTTGACAATCATACAGATAGCAAGAAAAAAATTAAACAAAAAGATTATTTAGTGAAAGGGAAACTTGCTGTTGTTGATCAGGGTCAAGAGCTAATTGGTGGCTACACAAATGATGTGGAAAAGAGCTATTCAGGGGCGCTCCCGATAGTTATTTTTGGTGATCACACACGGTGCATCAAGTTTGTCGATTTTCCGTTTGCTCAAGGCGCTGATGGAGTAAAAGTGTTAAGACCAAAGCCGTTTTATTTGCCGAAAGCATTTTATTATGCACTTAAGTCTGTCAACATTCCCAATTTGGGGTATCGTAGACACTTTCCCCTTTTTAACAAATTCTCAATTCCATTACCCCCGTTCGCTGAGCAGCAGCGCATTGTTGACCGCATCGAAAGCCTGTTTGCCAAGCTGGATGAGGCCAAGGAAAAGGCACAGGCCGTGGTGGATAGCTTTGAAACCCGTAAAGCCGCTATTCTCCACAAGGCCTTCACCGGTGAACTGACTGCGAAATGGCAGGAAGAGCACGGTGTGGGGATGGAGAGTTGGGAAGTACGGACTTTGGATTCGGTTTGTTCAAGTATTTTTGACGGAGATCATATGCCACCACCTAAGGCTGAATCAGGTATTCCTTTTTTGGTTATTTCGAATGTAAATACTGGGCATCTCACTTTTGAAAACACAAGATTTGTACCGCAAGAATACTATGACACCTTAAGCGATACACGAAAGCCTCAACTAGGAGATGTGCTGTACACATTAGTTGGCTCGTTTGGAATACCGGTGGTTGTTAATAGCAAAAGGCCGTTTTGCTTTCAACGTCATATGGCGTTGCTTAGACCGATTGATGTGAGTCCGCAGTTTTTGTGGTATATATTGCAGACGCCAGAAATGTATGACAAGGCTTCGTCAATAGCTACCGGGACTGCACAGTTGACGGTACCAATTAAGGGACTACGAGCAATGACAATTCCGCGTCCGAACATAGCCGAGCAGGTAGAAATTGTCCGCATTCTTGACGGCTTTTTTGCCAGAGAGCAGTCCGCTAAAGAAGCCGCCGAGGCAGTCCTTGACCAAATCGACCTGATGAAAAAATCCATTCTCGCTCGTGCCTTTCGCGGTGAACTGGGTACGAATGACCCAAGCGAGGAGAGCGCGGTGGAATTGCTACGGAATAGCATCAATTAAGCATCTGTGAAGACGATACCACTTCCTGCACTATTCAAAAGGAAGTAAAGAATCGGCAATTCTTTACAAAAAAATATAAGAATTCGAGGTAGGCCATGAATCCAATCATAGCTAATGAACATAATAAAAAAAAGTGCCAGAAGTTTACTCCACAGAATGTAGTAAAAGATATGCTCGATTTAGCAGGTTACACTCATGGTTTATTCGGCAAAACGGTTTTAGAGTATTCGTTTGGAACTGGTAATATTATCAAGCAAATTGTCAAGCGATATATTGAAGACGCTCTTGCACAGCATATTTCTGTAGACTCTATTTCCGCAGGACTGGCTGCCGATATTTACGGCATTGAGCTTGACCAGCAACTGTACAATCAATGTGTCTGCGATCTTAATCACCTTGTGAGCGATTATGGAGTTCCCTGCGTTAACTGGTCATTTGTGCCTACGGACGCACTACAGTGGACTACGGATATCAGATTTGACTTTATTATTGGAAATCCACCATATATTTCATATCACGATATTGACGAAGAAAACAGAAAGTATATCCGGGAGAATTTCACTACCTGCAAAAAAGGTAAATTTGATTATTGTTATGCCTTCTTAGAGAAAGGTGTTGACTTGCTTGCTCCCGGCGGGAAAATGGTTCAGCTGATTCCAAGCAATATTTATAAGAATGTATTTGCAGACAAAATGCGAAAAAAACTTCTTCCGGGTGTTAGTACCGTATGGGAATATCCCAATAGTCCTTTATTTGAGGATACACTCACATCGAGCAGCATTCTGATGTATGAGCGCAGGGACGATATAGCAACCATTAGCTATCGAGCATCTCCAAAAGACAAAACTATTCAAATCGAGAAAAGCCTTTTGGGTAAAAAGTGGGTGTTTTTGAATACTGATATTACCAGAGAGAAAAAAATTCGGTTTGGTAGTAGATATCACGCATCTATCGCTGTTGCGACTCAATTAAACGAGGCATTTGTTATAAAAGAAGGGAGTTCTGTTGAACCGGAATGCTTAAGAAAAGCAGCTGCTCCACGTTCTCTCCGATACAAAAAGGAAGAACAGATAATTTTTCCGTATTATTATGATGACAATAATATCCTGATGCGATATGATGAAGACACTTTTAAATCTCGCTTTCCAAATGCGTACGAACATCTAAGTGCTTTTAAAGACAGATTGGATGAACGAGACTCTGACAAATCGGCAAAATGGTATGAATATGGTCGCTCGCAGGCCCTAAGCCATCTTAATCAGGAAAAGATTCTGCTTTCAACGGTACTAACGAATTCGGTAGAGGTGTATTACTTGACATCAGATGCTATTCCGTATTCAGGCATCTATATTACAGTTGTTGATGGGAAATCTAATCTACAAGATGCATTAACGATCCTTCAGAGTAGTAATTTCTTGAAGTATATTTTCAACCAAGGTTTGAGTGTTAATGGAAAATCTAAGCGTATAACTTGCAAAGATATCAACGATTATCAGTTTGAGGAGAATTGATTCTATGGAACATCTACAATATATAATTGAAGATAACACGATTGCTTACCTGTTGGGTGTAAATAACTTCACAAATGATGAATCTGCTATTCTTGAACTAGTTAAAAACGCCTATGATGCTAGAGCTCTGTGTGTAAATATTTCTTTTTCGGAAGATCAGCTGGTCGTTTCGGATGACGGTCAAGGAATGGACGAGAACGATATTAGAATCGCATGGATGCACGTTGGAAAGAGCAATAAGGATTATGAAATTTTCGATGCCAATCATCGGCAGAGGATTCTGGCAGGATCAAAAGGTGTTGGACGTTTTGCTTTAGCTCGGCTTGGCACCCATGTGGTTATTCATACGAAGAAAGAGTCATGCGTGGGGATGGTCTGGGAAACCGATTGGAATTCCTCTTCTATGCGACAGGATTCTGCACAAATGTCGGCAGGAACCACTATCACGATTACTGGATTACGTGAAAAGTGGGGGAAAAAGAAAATCGAGAATCTTGTCGGATTTTTGTCTAAGACGTATAACGACAAGGCTATGAGTATTTCCATTACACATCCAAATTTCTCTGGAGAAATCCCCTCCTATTTTCCTGACCCGGTACTCGGTGTGAATTGCCTTTCGTCCATTGCTATAAGTTATAACAGCCGGGAAAAAATACTGCATACAGTAATTGATTCTGATGAATTTTTAGATTCTGCCCAGGGGTACTGCCCAGATATAAACCTACAGAAGGAAGAGAGCAATGTTGATATCGTTGCAGAACTAAACGGATCATCAGACTATGATATGACGGAGGAACAATTAGGTGAAATTGCTTCTCGCTTAGGTGATTTTTCAGGTAATTTCTTCTTTTATATAAAGCCATCATCCATCGATTGTGAGAAATTTTTATACAAGCACCACGGCTTACCGAATCCTATGCCGGGAGGAGTGATTTTGTACAGAAATGCCTTCAGCATATCTGCCTATGAGGGAAAAAAAGACTGGTTAGGATTTGGAAAGCGTTCTCGCAAGTCACCTGCTGCTGCTTCGCATCCCACGGGCGCGTGGAGAGTTCGTGAGAACCAGATATCTGGAAAGGTCGAAATTGATAAAAGATGCAATGAGGTGCTTCAGGATTTGTCTAACAGGCAAGGCCTCGATGAAAACATTTATTATCAGCTTTTTGTTGACATTATTTTGTTGGGCTTTAAGGAGTTTGAGAGATATCGTCAGGACATTGTACGACATATCAATGTAAAAAACGAATCTGTGGTCGTTCCTGCCAAAACCCCTGTTTCAGATAAAGTTGTTCAAAATCCCAAATCCATTCCTACACTTACAGAGCAAGAGGCAAAGCAACTTGCAGATGAAATTAAGAACTATCGCCAAGAGAGTCAAGATGCTCGTCAAGAACGGACAACAGTTGAGGAGCGTTATAAGTATGACATCCGTATTTTAAATGTGTTAGCAACGATTGGTCTGAAGGCTTCTTCTATTGCCCACGAAATGAGAAACGATCGCAATTCAATTTCAACAAATACAGATCACATTATTTCGGCACTACAAGAGTATGGAATGTGGGATGAGCTTTCTTCTCCAGAAAAGACAAAAAAGGCATATAAAAATGTTCCCGTACTTCTTGAAAAAGGGAGAGAAAAAAGTGCCAAAATTATTTCCTTTATGGATACTATGCTTTCTGAAATTGAAAAACGCCAATTTCGTCCTGAAATGCAGTCCGTGACTGAGCTTTTAAACCACATAAAAGAAAATTGGGAACGGGATTATGCGTGGATGTCAGTTCGGATTGAAGCGGATTCGGGAATTGAGTACTATTTATCAGAGGATGTTCTGCATGTCATTTTTGACAATCTTATACTGAATAGTATTCAGCAAAACGAAAAAAGCAATCATTTGAATATTACAATTCAGGCTGCATTAGAAGACGGATTGCTGAAGTTTTCCTATTCAGATGATGGTGTGGGATTAGACAAAAAGTATCAGAACAATCCTATGAAAATTCTAGAGGTACACGAAACGACTCGAAAGGATGGCCATGGACTTGGAATGTGGATAGTTAATAATACCGTAAATATGTCTGGGGGAAAAATTTTGGGCATTCAAGGTACAGAAGGATTTTCTGCTGAGTTTTCGATTGGAGGTGCTTTGTAATGGAAGAATATAATTTGCTTTATATCGATGATGACATTGACCCGCAACTGAGCGAATATTTGGACAAAGACTTGATGAATGCGTTGCAAGGCGATATAGTTCTCAATGTGTCTGAGTTCGAATTTAAGCCAGCAGAGGGGTACAAAAGTTTACTGACAAGTCAGGAGGTAGCTGCTGCTAATATTATTCTGATTGACTCTCGACTTTTTGAAAATAATTCTGCGAACGACGGAAAATTTTCGGGTGAAGAGTTCAAAATTATTTTAAGAAAACAGTTTCCATTTATCGAGGTCATAGTTATTACTCAAAATGGTGCGGATGATTCCGTCAAAACGATAGCAAAATTTGATCCATCCTGTGGATTATCTGCAAAAGAATACTATGATAGGAATCTTCCTGATCTTTTTAATAGTGCCATCGAAGAAATAACAATTTATCGCAATTTGGCAGTCCGATTTAAGAGCAATGACAGTTGGGAGCCAATTATGAAGGAAAGAGTGCTTGGCTCCTTAGAAGGTATTGCGGAGTATGAGAGCCTTACCACAGAAGACATTGACAAACTTATACTTGCATTTAAGGAGATGTCAGATAAAATAAATGAGTAAAGATTACAGAGATACAGAATACTGCACGGGGTATGGTAGGGTGCTGGACGACAAGAAAAAATTTATGGATTCGTTTCGTGCGCAACACCCTCATGCGAAAGATATCCATGCGTATGTTTCAAAGAACGACGGCTCTTATAAGACTGATTTCATAAAAATATACAACGGGAAATGTGCCTATTGTGGTGCTTCGATAAAAATAATTCCCAAATCAATGTTTGAAATCGATCACTATATTCCTCAATCCGCAACCTGTTTTGCGAGCAAGGCGGATGCTGGAAACATTAGTAACATCGTTCTATCTTGCCGAAAATGCAATCACAATAAGAGCAAGTTCTTAGTTGGGGTAGAGATTCGACCTTTATTGCATCCGGATGGCAGCAGGATAAGCAGTGCCTTTTTTAGAGATGAAATGTATTACATACGAGTCGCAAACGGACAACCAAGTGAAGTGACAGAATTCTATAAGCAACTAGACCTCGGGCGTCAATCCTGTAGGATGGATTATCTTCTGCTGAATATGAAAGGTCTATATGATAAAACAATACATAGGCCAGATCTACACAACCTGCTCGGACAAGCTATCAATCTATTATCAGAAAAGCGAAATGAAAGCTGGTAGATCAAAAAGGTTTATATTTCTATATCAATGAGAATTTTATAAAAATTGGAAAATTTGATAATCAATTATTGAGCGCATCGGCCAAATGGTCGGTGCGCTATTTCTTTATGTGTTTATGTGATTCTCGTAACTAAGATAATGTACAATAACTTGCGCTGAAAGGGCGGTTTTGCGTTCGGGCGAAAAATGCCTGAAATTTTTTGAAGCTTCCTCCACAATCGTGCCAATTTTGAGGACAAGTGAAAGGCTTTTCGAAGCGTTTTTCAAAGCATATCCCCAGACGGTTCCCTAAGATCGATAAAAACTGAATCTCCAAGTGAGCGTCTGTTTCTGCAAAGAGGCAGGCGCTCATTTTTTAGCCTGCCAATAAAAAAATCTGAAAATCAGAGGGAAGATTCGAAAAAATTCGGCAAAGAGAAAGTGAAAGGAGAAATCTTCAAAACCGAAGAAAAATTCTCGAAAACGCCCCCACAAACGGCGCCCCTTATTCAGAGTAAGTGAAGGGAGAAATATCTTTGTGGGGAATTTTGAAAAGTACCCTGCCAAAAGGCACCCCTTATTCAGAGTAAGTAGAGGGACCTTTTGAAAAGTTGAGAGAATTTTTCAAATTACTTTGCCAAAATCTCAAAAAATTTTCCAATTGGTTAGTAGGAGGGGCACTTAAAAAATTTTTCTAAAACCCATTTGTTATTTGCCCGAAAAGTTCCCAGTTGATTAGTAGTAGGGTTCGCAGAAAAATTCTCAAAAGTTTTTTCGTTCAAATCCGAAAAAATTTCCCAGTTGGTTAGTAGAGAGGCTTTCAAAGGAAATTTTCAAAATTTCTTCGTACAAATCGAAAAATTTTTCCCAGTTGATTAGTGAGGGGGTCTATAAAATGCCTTTCTCGCTGGCTACCTATTGAGGGGACTGTCTCCCTGTGTACCTTGAAAATTGAATCGCCGCCTCCAAAGGATATGCTTCCGGCAAGTGACACCACGACTTCCCGATAATTCAGGGCTCCCGCAAAATCGAAGATTTTGTGGGAAGAGGAGCAGCAGTGAAACTAATGAGCTTTCGCACGAGTGCGGAAGCGAATGATATGGAACTTGCTGCGACGAGAGCTCGCCAAGGAAGCAATACGCCGTGGAGAGACTCCGGGCAGGAACGATGCGGATGAGCGGCAACAAACAAAAACCGCCGCAGAAATGCGGCTTCAGAACAGACAAAGGAGGTTCAGACCTATGAAGAAAGGAGAGCTCAGAGAGCTTTATCAGATGATGTTTCCGGAATACCCGGACATCGTGACCGTCAAAGAGCTTCGGGAGATGCTGGGCATCAGCCGCAAGCTGGCCTACAAGCTGATCGACTATGGGTACATCCACGCCGTGAAGATCGGCACGACGCTGAAGATCCCGAAAATCAGCGTTATCAACTATGTGATGGAGAAGGAGGTGAAGAAGGTTGGATGAGATCAAGCGCCTGACGCCCGCCCAAAGGGCGCGCTGTAACCGGTTAATCCGGCGGCTGTGCGCCAACTACGACGGTGGCAACTGTCTGCCGTTGGACGATGGCGAGGGCTGCGTGTGCGTGCAGACGATTTCCTATTCGCTGCTGTGCAAGTACTTCCGGCGGGCGGTTCTGCCCGCCGACAAGGTACTCTGCGCCGATATTTACCGGCAGCGTACACGGACCTGCGAACGGTGTGGAAAGCCCTTTGCACCCAGTAGCAACCGGCAGAAATACTGCCCGGAATGCGGCTGCTCCATCCGACGCAAGCAGAAGGCGGACTCTGCCAGACGGCGGCGCAGCGTCGAACATTAAGCGCCGGGAAAGCCTTGATTTCCGGGGCTTTTTTGAGGGAAAAGCGGATGCGGGTGGCCGTTTCCATCTGCACCTGTCAAAATCCATTTCTAACATTCTACAAAGGAGAAATTTCTATGGACAACAAACTGAAAACCGTGGACGCAGAGACCTTGCTGTCCACGCCGATGAGCAAGACGATGTTCATCGTAGACGGCCTTATTTCGCAGGGTGTCAATGTCATCAGCGGCGCCAGCAAGATCGGCAAAAGCTGGCTGATGCTGTGGCTGGGGTTGCAAGTGGCGCAGGGAAACTCTATTTGGGGGCTGCCTACACTGCAATGCGATGTGCTCTATCTGAGCCTTGAGGACACCCAGCGCCGCATCAAAGACCGACTCTACAATCTTACCGACAGCGCCCCGGACAACCTGTATTTTGCCGTGACCTCCGGGCTGATCGGCGGCGGGCTGGAGGAGCAGATCACGGATTTCCTGACCGAGCATCCCGCCACCAAGCTGGTCATCATTGACACGCTGCAAAAGGTGCGGGACTCCAAGGGCAGCGCCGGAAAGGCAGGAATGTACGGCAACGATTACGATGACATTTCCTCCATCAAGCGCATTGCCGACGGCTTCAACATCGCCGTTTTGCTGGTGCATCACCTGCGAAAGCTGCAAGACAGCGACGATCCCTTTAACGATGTCAGCGGTTCCACCGGTATCATCGGCGCTGCGGACACCAACTTCATCCTGCGCCGTAAGCGCAGCGGAAACGCTGCTACGCTGCTGGTCAGTGGGCGGGATGTGGAATATCAGGAACTGACCTTGCAGTTTAACGACCTTGTCTGGGAGCTGGTGGAGCGCAAGAACAGCGAGGACATTCATAAGGCAGAGCTGCCGAAATTTCTGTTTCGGGTGGTGGACTTTATGGAGTGCCGCACCGAATGGGTAGGCACGGCCACGGAGTTGCTGGCCGAAATGAGGGAGCAGGAGGTCACGCCCAATATGGTCACAAAGTATCTCGGTCAGTTCGCTTTCGAGGCGCTGGAGCCGCTGGGCATCGAGTATCGCACCAAGCGCACAGGCAAAAGCCGACTCATCAAATTTCTGCGCCGTGACGGCGATGACGCAAATGACGCCGGGATCGCTATATAAGGAAATCCCCGTCACAACCGTCATTGCCGTCACAAACCGAAGAAAGGGGGTGAACAAATGCGCAGCAAAAACTACGGGATCAATGTTCGTGTGACCGAGCAGGAGAAGCAGAAGCTGCTGGAAAATGCCCGGTTCTGTTCTCTGTCGCTGTCGGAATATCTGCGGCGACTGGGGCTTGGAAAAGAGGTCAGAGCGGCCATCAGGGAGCGGGATTACCGCCTGTTTCAGATGCTGAACGGCCTGAAAGCGGAGCTTCCACAGCTTCAGAAAGAGGAAATTCTGAGCAGACTGGAAGCAATTTTGAATGAATTAAAGTAAGCGAGAATTACGCCTGCGCAGTCTAAGCGAGCAGACTGTTTTTACTCCTGTCGGAGCCAAACAGTGCCCCTGCCGCCGATGCCTGCGTCATCTGAGCGAGCAGTGCATTTTTACTCCCGGCAGGGCCGGAGCGCAAAAACACTCGTTAGGGCGTGCCCTAAAACCCCGAAAGAAAAAACTATGAAAGTGAGGACAACACAATGAGAAAATCTGATTTTACTTTACCGACACTGGACGATCTGTTCTCCACGCAGGCGGAGCGGGACGATGCCAAGCTGGAGCGGGTGCGGAATATTCCACTGGCCGAGCTGCACCCGTTCAAGGGTCACCCCTTCAAGGTGCAGAACAACGAGGAGATGCAGCGGATGATCGAGAGCATCCGCAAGGTAGGAGCCATTACCCCGGCGCTGGCAAGGCCGCTGCCGGACGGCGGTTACGAGCTGATCTCCGGTCACCGGCGACTGGCGGCGTGTCAGGTGCTGGGCGTCGAGACGATGCCCGTCATCGTCCGGGAGCTGACCGACGATGAAGCGGTGATCGCAATGGTGGACGCCAATTTGCAGCGGGAGACTATCCTGCCCAGCGAAAAGGCGTTCGCCTACAAGATGAAGCTGGATGCCATCAAGCATCAAGGCATCGCTTCTGTGCAAGTTGCAGAGAAGTTGCTTAGCGTAGAAAAAGTGGCAGACGATGCAGGTGAGAGTAAAGACCAAGTGCGAAGATATATCCGCCTGACCTACCTGATCCCCGAACTGCTTTCGATGGTGGACGACGGCAAGATCGCCTTCAACCCGGCGGTGGAGCTTTCTTACTTAGATTCTTACCAGCAGCGGGCGGTGTTGGACGCAATGGCGCTGAACGACTGCGCCCCATCCCACGCCCAGAGCATCCGCCTGAAGAAGCTGGCGCAGGAGGGGGTGCTGGATGACCAGATGATCTACGCCGTGTTGGCAGAGACGAAGCCCAACCAGCAGGAGCAGCTGAAATTCAAGCGGGAGGAGCTGCGGAAGTATTTTCCCTCCGGCTACACCGAGGAGCAGATGCGCCGGGACATCATCAAGGGCCTGGAACTGCTGAAACGGCAGAGAGAACGGAACCGGGACGCCCGCTGATTCGTACCAATACGGCTGCAATCAAACAAATCGCAGAATAGAGAGAACCCCAAACCGATGGTATACTGATACTGTCGGTTTGGAGTTCTGTTCTGCAAATAGAAAGAGACAGGAGGAAAACAAAATGGTAGCAGGACATTTGACTTTGAAAAACGGCAAGTATTATGCCGTGTTGAACTACAAAAACGCCGGAGGGCAGCGAAAAACGAAATGGATCTCGCTGGGGCTTTCCGAAAAGGGAAATAAGCGCAAAGCCGAGTCAGAACTGGCAAGGCTCCGAGCGGAGTTTGAGCCGCCCAAAGAGGCGGGCGACCTGAGCAGTGATATGCTGTTCGCCGATTATCTGCTGGAATGGCTGGAGATCGCCAAGGGGCGGCTGGCCCACGCAACCTACGGTGCCTATCAAGGACTGCTGAAAAGCACCATCGTCCCTTATTTTCGCAAGAAGAAATTGACACTGCGGGAACTGGAAGCCCGACATTTGCAGATGTTTTATTCTGAAATGCTCAGGCGGGTCACGCCCAATACCGTTATCCATTATCACGCCGTCATTCACTCGGCACTGAAATATGCAGTCAAGACCGATATGCTGATCCAGAATGTGGCGGACAAGGTGGACCGGCCCAGAAAGAACAGCTTTCAGCCGGTCTTTCTCTCGGCGGACGAGATGCAGAAGATGTTTGAAGTCCTTCGGGGAACCAAGCTGGAGCTGCCGGTGCTGGTGGCTGCCTTTTACGGACTTCGCCGTGGCGAGGTGGTGGGCTTGAAATGGGATGCCATCGACTTTGAGCAGGGCACCATTTCCGTAAAGCGCACCGTGACCTCAACGATCATCGACGGCAAGTATCAGGAGTTCGAGCAGCAATCCGCCAAGACCAAGTCCAGTCTGCGAACCCTGCCGCTCATCGGCAGCTTCCGGGAATACTTTATGCAGGTGAAAGAGGCACAGGAGCTGAACAAGCAGGTCTGCGGCAACTGCTACAACTATGAATACGATGGCTTTGTATTCGTGGATGAGTTGGGCGAGCGGATGCGGGTGGAATACCTGACCAACGCATTTCCGAAATTTCTGGAGAGCCACGGCCTGCGCCGGATGCGCTTTCACGATCTGCGTCACAGCTGTGCCAGCTTGCTGCTGGCCAACGGCGTCCCCCTCAAGCACATTCAGGAGTGGCTGGGACATAGCGACTTTACCACCACGGCGAATATCTACGCCCACTTGGATTACAAATCCAAGATCACCTCGGCACAGGCGATGGAGACAGGGCTTGCTCTGCCGGAGGGCGGCGACTTCAGCAGCCGCTGGAGTTCGATCAGTGCCGGGGAGAACAGCTGATTTTCTCCCCTGAAAACCGAAAATCGTGCGGGCTTTGCCCTTTAGGCAAAAATTAAAAAGCCTGTAAACGGGCTTGTTTACAGGCTTTTTGTGGCGGAGAGTTAGGGATTCGAACCCTAGAGACCTTTCGGTCTACAGCATTTCGAGTGCTGCACCTTCGACCACTCGGACAACTCTCCGTGTCTATTTTCGTCCGGTTTTCTTTCCAGAAATTTGCTCAAAAATTCGTTGGAGAGAAAACAGGAGAGACGGCAAAAAATATTCGATTTTGAGATTTTCTGTGTTGAGGAATATCAAGGAGAATCAGGGGGACGAAATTCACAGATCCCGCCAAAATTTCGAGTCAGTCCCGTTATGACCGCTTCGATACGTTTTCATATTCGGCTAAAGCATGGAAAACACGCTTTGCGCATACTATTTTATCGGTTTTGAGAGAAAAAGTCAAGCGTTTTTTGGCAAAAAGGTTGACATATACAGGGCAAAGCGGTTACAATAACTGTGTATTATGATGTTTAGACCTTTTGTTTTCGCACGGCTAAAGCTGTGCGGATATGACCCGGAAAGTGAGGATGCCGCTTTTGCGGCGAATGCTTATGGATATGAAAAAATGGATGCGCTGCGCTGCGGCGGTCGTTTTGAGCGTTTTGGTGGCGTTCAGCGCGACGGCGTGCTCGCAGCCGGCGAATATTGAATCAGGCGCCGTTTCGCAGGAATACCCGGTGACCGTGAACGAAGTGACGTTAAACGCAAAACCCCAGAAGGTGGCGGTACTCTCCGGCAGTTTGGCGGATGTGGTGCTGGCGATGGGGTACGAGACGAGCTTATCGCTTGCAAGCGACGACTGCACACAGCCCGATTTACAAGTGCTGCCGAAGGTTTCCGCAACGGATGCGCAGAGTGTGATCTCTGCAGGTGTGGATCTCGTTTTGGCGGAGACGATGGACGACAGCGAAAAGCAGACGCTTGAAAACGCGGGCATTACGGTGCTCCTTTTGACGCGTGCGAAAAACCGCGAGGATTTTGAACGCCTGTACGCGCAGGTGGGCACGGCTTTGAACGGCGGCTCTACGGGCTATAATGTGGGCGTGAAGGCAGCGCAGAAGATTTTCTCTTCGCTCGACGACCTTTCGCGCTTGGCACCGGAGAGCAACACCGTGGTGACGGCGTGCTATATTTCGGATGTGAACGGCTCTGCGGTGACGGGCGATGAGCTTGGCAGCGTGATGATGTCGTATATCGGTCTGACGAATATTTTTAAGGGCCTTACGGGCGGCACGTTTACGTTTGACGATTTGAGATTGAGCGACCCGACGATGATTTTCTGCTCAGAAGATGTGCGCGGGCAGATCATGCAGGACGCGCAGTATGCGAATCTTTCGGCGGTAAAAAACGGCCGTGTTTACGCTGTTGACCCGAATTATATGAATTGGCAGGGCAAGACGGTGTACAACGCGTGCATCGACATGATGGGCCTTGCATACCCCGAATTGACGGAGGAAAACTCCGCTGCGCTGGAACTGGATTCCGAGCTTTCGGAAGCGGAAGCGACG
>OGPY01001175.1_pt1 | contig 20776 bp, 13 predicted proteins | sample 1553121 | NCBI WGS metagenome assembly OGPY01 (sample SAMEA2580004, study PRJEB22360) | human gut metagenome
AAGCGGCTCGTCCGTGATCTGCGGAATCTTGCGGATCGGAATTTTGGAAAGGTTCACGACGTCGAAATGCTCATTGATGAACTTCTCACATTCCTCTTTTGCTTTTACATTATTATAGAAAACGTGGAACGCATACTGTTCCGCATATTCCGGGTAAATGCCGTAGCCGGCGAAGCCGCCGCCAAGGCCGTCGCCGTCACCGACGCCGAAATCCGCACCCCGCTGCGCGACACCGTCGTCGTCCGGATACACGACACGCTCCCCGTGCGCGACACCGTCCGGATGTTCCGCTGGCGCGACCCGTGGATTTCGGTCGAAGGACGCATCGGCCGCGACTCGGCCGACTGCCGCATCCGCAGCGTCGACACCCTGCGCCAGGCGGTCCACCGCATCCCGCGCCGTTTCCTCTTCATCCGCTGGGGCACGAAGGCCCTCCGGCAGGAGATCGTCTCGACCAATCCCCACACACGGATCGTCTATGCGGAGTACGTGAAAATCGAACGCTGAAAAATTTTCCGCAAAAATCCGGCTGTCCCGTAGGGGTCGGCCGGATTTTTCGTGTCACAATGGAAACGACAGCAAACCATGAATCCGGACAACCATACCTGGGACCTTCTGGTCGGCGCCCTCAAAGGCACGCTCGGCGAGGCCGAACAGCGCGAATTCGACCGATGGGCCGCCGAAGCGGAAAACCGCCGCTTCTACAACAACCTGACCCGCGTATGGCGCGAAATACAGCAGCGGGCCGCGGCTTACGAGCCGGACCGCGACCGGCTGTGGCGGCAGTTGCAGCAACGGATCGGAACCTACGAAATTCCGCATGCGGACCAGCTTCCGAAACGTCGCCGGAGCCACCTGCTGCAAATGGCCATAGCTGTCGCCGCGGCAGTCGCCGTGACCCTTTTCGCAACCCGCGCCGACCTCTTCCGCTCCGCCGCAGAGACGGCGGAACAGCGGCTCTGCGCCTTCGAAGGCAAGTCGCAGGCGCGGCTCTCCGACGGCTCGACGGTCTGGCTCCACGGCGGATCGACGCTCACCTGCGACGCCCGTTTCGCCGCCGGGGAACGCCGCGTGAAACTCCGCGGCGAAGGGTTCTTCGAGGTGGCCAAAGACTCCGAACGCCCCTTCACCGTCGAGGTCGAAGGGTTGGAAATCAGCGTCCACGGCACGAAATTCAACGTCCGCACCGCGGCCGACCGCTACGTGTCGGTCTCGCTGGTCGAAGGCTCGGTGTCGCTCGACACCGGGCGCGGCAGCCGCAGACTGCTGCGTCCCGGGGAGATCGCCTGTTACGACCCCGACACGCGCAAAGTGGTCATCGGACGCGGCAACGTGGCGATGGAGTCCTGCTGGGCCGCGGGAAAACTCGCGTTCGAACGGCAGTCGCTGGGCGAAATCTGTCACTACATGGCACGCTGGTACGACACCGAAATCCACATCACCCCGGCCCTCGCACACAACTACGCCTACACGTTCACCATTACCGACGAACCGCTCGAAGAGATCCTGCGCATCATGAGCCGCATCAACCCCATCGCCTACACGTTCGCCGAAGACAACACCGTCACGATTTCCGAACTCGAATAAACCCTGCATTACGACCTTTAAAAACCCGATTGCCTATGAAGCGATAAACCGACCCCCTACCCGACCTTACCGCAGCGGCCCATGACCAATGCCGCCGCAAACTTTCCACAAACTTAAAATTTCAACCATGATGCACTTCAGACTATTTGCAATCCTCTTGCTGCTGGTCGCAGGCAGTACGACGGTTGTATCCGGCCAGACGCAGCAGGAACCGGCGCTCGACATGGAGTTCACGGACATCCCGCTTTCGGAGGCCATATCCCGTATCGAGAAGAACACCCGCTACACGTTCTTCTACGACGCCAAGCAGACCGACCTCTCCCAACGCGTGAGCCTCAAGGCGAAGCGAATGCCGATTTCAGCCGCCTTGAAGGAAATGCTCGCCCCGACAGGGCTGAACTTCACCATCACCGAACGCCAGATCGCCCTGATCCCGGCCCGCAAGGCCGCGGCCCGGCAGCGCACGATCGCAGGCGTCGTCAACGACTCGTCCGAAACGCCGCTGGCGGGCGTGGCCGTCACGCTCGTGGGCGACAACACCCGCGGTGCGGTAACGGAAGCCAACGGCAGCTTCACGCTCACGGTCCCCGACGCCGACATAACGCTCAGCTTCACCTATCTGGGCTACGTGAGCAAGAAAGTCGCCGTCCCCGCCACGCAGAACAACGTGAAGGTGTTCCTTACGGAGGACGCCGTGAAGATGGAGGACGTGGTGGTCGTGGGTTACGGAACCCAGAAAAAGGTGAACCTCACGGGCGCCATCGCCACGGTGGACGAAAAACAGCTGCAGAACCGGTCGGCGCCTTCGGTGGCCCACATGCTGCAAGGCTCCGTCCCGGGACTCACGGTCTCGACTTCGTCGGGACGCCCGGGCAATCCGGCCAGCCTCAACATCCGCGGCATCACCTCGATCAACGGCGGTTCGCCGCTGGTGCTGGTCGACGGCGCCGAAGGCGACCTGATGAAGATCAACCCCAACGACGTGGCCTCGATCTCGGTGGTCAAGGACGCTTCGGCGGCGGCCATCTACGGCGCCCGTGCGGCATTCGGCGTGGTGCTCGTGACGACCAAGAGCGGCGACTCCTCGGGCAAGACCCGCATTTCGTACAGCGGCCGCTGGGGCTGGAACGAACCCACCACCTCGACCGACTACGAGACCCGCGGCTACTACTCGGTCTACCTCAACGACCTCTTCTGGCGCTCCTACGCCGGAAACAACTACACGCGCTACACCGAACAGGACATGATGGAGCTGTGGGCGCGCCGCAACGACCGCACGGAGCATCCCGACCGCCCGTGGGTCAAGATCGACCAGCGCGACGGCCGCGACACCTATGTCTACTACGGCAACACCGACTGGTATCACTACCTGTTCAAGGATGAGCACCCGAACACGAGCCACAGCATCTCGCTCTCGGGAGGCAACGACCGTGTGGACTATCTGCTCTCGGGCAGCTATTACAGCGAGGAGGGACTTTTTCGCCAGCATCCCGACAAGCTCCAGAAGATCACATTCCGGTCGAAAATCACCTTCGACATCAACAAGTGGCTGAAGGTGAGCAACAACACCAGCTACTACAACTACAAGTACTTCTACCCCGGCCCGAGCGATGTCAATACGGCCTTCTCGTGGAGCACCGTACACGGACTGGCTTCGTTCGTTCCCGTCAACCCCGACGGCACGAGCGTCTACAACACGTCGTTCTCGAACTACCAGATCATGGACGGACTGCCCACGATCCTCAACAAAGACGGCCACACCAACGACGACCATACGGACAACATGTCGACCACGACGGAGCTGACCTGGACCCCGGTCAAAGGGCTGGAGATCAAGGGTAACTTCACCTACATGTTCAATACCACGCGCTACACCAACCGTCAGGTCAACACCGAGTACTCGCAGTATCCGGGTGAAATAAACACGCTCACGTCCGGAAAGATGGAGGACAAACTCTATGAAAAGAGCATGACCCACACCTACTATCAGGCCAACCTCTACGGCACGTTCGAACGCACCTTCGCCCGGGACCACAACTTCAAGGCGATGGTCGGCTTCAACTGGGAGACCAAATTCCTCAAGGACGTGGCCGCAACGGGTTACAACCTGCTCTCCGAAACGCTCAACGACCTGAACCTCGTGGGCCAGGGCGCCGACGGCGAAAAACGCATGGAGGTAGGCGGCGGTCAGAACGAATACGCCCTGATGGGCTTCTTCGGCCGTCTGAACTACGACTACAAGGGCAAATACCTCGTCGAGGCGAGCGGCCGCTACGACGGCACATCGCGCTTCAAGCGCGGGCAGCGCTGGGGCTTCTTCCCCTCGTTCTCGCTGGGATGGCGCGTCTCGGAAGAGGCCTTCTTCGACGGCATCCGCGACCAGTTCAACAACCTCAAACTGCGCTTCTCGTACGGCCAACTGGGCAACCAGAACGTCGGTTATTACGACTATATCCGCAAAATCTCGATCGGGAGTCAAAACTACCTGTTCGGCGGCGACAAGCCCACCACGGCGACCATCTCGGCCCCGGTGGCTTCCGACCTCTCGTGGGAGCGAAGCATCCACAAGAACCTCGGCGTGGACATGAGTTTCCTGAACAACCGCCTGGCCTTCTCCGCCGACTTCTACATCCGCGACACGAAGGACATGCTCACCGCGGGCATCGCCCTGCCGGCCACCTACGGCGCCGACTCGCCGAAAATGAACAGCGCCGACCTGCGCACCAAGGGCTACGAGCTCTCGCTCAACTGGCGCGACGAGTTCCAGCTGCTGCGCCGTCCGTTCTCGTACAGCGTGACGCTGACCTTCAACGACTACGTTTCGAACATCACCAAGTTCGACAACCCCGACCGCTCCTTCGCCAAGAAATACTACGAAGGCATGCGCTGGGGCGAAATCTGGGGTTACCGCATCGACGGACTGTTCGCCTCGGACGAGGAAGCCCGCAACTACCCCGTCGACCAGACGACCGTGAACGAGATCATCAACGCCTCGGCAGGAGCCGAAAAGGGACTGCGCGCCGGCGACCTGAAATTCCGCGATCTGGACGGCAACAACGTAATCTCCATCGGCAAGAACACCGTCGACGATCCGGGCGACCGCGAAATCATCGGCAACAGCCAGCCGCGCTACCACTACGGCGCCACGCTGGCGCTGCAATGGGCAGGCATCGACTTCTCGATCTTCTTCCAGGGAATCGGCCGCCAGGACTGGTACCCGGCCGCCAACGCACTGGCCTTCTGGGGTCCCTACGCACGTCCCTACGCCACCTACCTCCCCAAGAACTTCCACACGCAGATCTGGTCGGAGGAGAATCCGAACTCCTATTTCCCCCGTCCGCGCGGCTACACGGCCCTGCAGGGAACCAACCGCGAGCTGACGGCCGTCAACGACCGCTACCTGCAAAACATCGGCTACTGCCGTCTGAAAAACCTCACGGTGGGCTACACGCTGCCCAGACAATGGACCCGCAAGGCGCTGATCGAGAGCCTGCGCATCTACTTCACGGGCGAAAACCTCTTTACCTGGTCGGGCATCCGCTCGGATTACATCGACCCTGAAATGGCCGCCACGAACGGCAACCTGCGTCTCTACCCCTGGCAGCGGACCTACATGTTCGGCGTGGACGTCACCTTCTAACCGCTTAAATGAGAAGAGTTATGAAAAAGATTCTATCGATACTGACCGTAGGCTGCGCCCTGACGCTTTCGTCGTGCGAGGACTGGCTCGACAAATATCCGCTGGCGCAGATGTCGCCCGAGACCTTCTTCTCGAACGAAAACGAGTTGCAGGCCTTCAGCAACACCTTCTACACGATCTTCCCCGGCGACGGCCTTTACAACGAAGGCTACGACAACATCGTGAAGAACGAAATCGCCGCCGAAATGCGCGACGGCCGCACGATTCCCGCCTCGGGCGGCGGCTGGACGTGGACCGACCTGCGCAAGTTCAACACCCTGCTCGAATACTCGGGCAACTGCAAGGACACCGACATCCGCAACCGCTACGACGCCGTGGCCCGTTTCTTCCGCGCCTACTTCTATTTCGAGAAGGTGAAGCGCTTCGGCGACGTGCCCTGGTATGCCAAGCCCCTCGGTTCGGCCGACCCCGAGCTGAAGCGTCCCCGCGACTCGCGCGAATTCGTCATGCAGCGCATGATCGAGGACATCGACTTCGCCATCCGCTATCTGCCGGCCGAACGCGATCTCTACCGCGTGACGAAATGGACGGCGCTGGCGCTCAAGTCGCGCTTCTGCCTCTTCGAAGGCACGTTCCGCAAGTACCACAGCATCGACGGCTACGAACACGACTGGAAATGGTATCTCGAACAGGCCGCCGACGCAGCCGAGGAATTCATCACCAACAGCGGCTATTCGCTCTACACCGCGACCGGACCGGCCACCAGCTACCGCGACCTGTTCGCCTCGGAGAACGCGCAGAGCGTCGAGGTCATCCTCGCCCGCGACTATAATTCGGCGCTGGGCGTCTTCCACAACGCCAATTTCTACACCATCAGCGCCTCGTACGGCAAACCGGGCATGACGCGCAAGATCGTCGACAGCTACCTGATGGCCGACGGTTCGCGATTCACGGACAAGGCCGGCTGGGAAACCATGGAGTTCAAGCAGCAGTGTTCGAACCGCGACCCGCGCCTGGCCCAGACCATCCGCACGCCGGGATACACGCGTATCGGAGCCACGACCAAGCTGGCGCCGGACCTGGCGAACTCGATCACCGGCTACCACGTCGTGAAGTTCGTCACCGGAACGGCGCAGGACGCCTACAACAAGTCGTTCAACGACCTGCCGATCTTCCGCTCGGCGGAGGTCTACCTCAATTTCGCCGAGGCCAAGGCCGAGCTGGGAACCCTCACGCAGGAGGACATCAACCTCTCGGTCAAACGGCTGCGCGACCGTGTGGGCATGTCCAACCTGATCCTCGACGACGCCAACAAAAACCCCGACCCCTACCTGTCGGATGAGAAGACCGGCTATCCCAACGTCACGGGTGCGAACAAGGGGGTGATCCTCGAAATCCGCCGCGAACGCACCATCGAGCTGGCGATGGAGGGATTCCGCTACTACGACATCATGCGCTGGAAGGAGGGCAAGACCTTCGAACAACCGCTGCTGGGCCTCTACATCCCCGCCAAGGGCGAGTACGACATCGACGGCGACGGAACGCCCGACGTCTATTTCGCCACCAAGGGCGAGACGCCCTCGACCACGGCCAAACTGACACTGGTGATCGACCAGGACATTCTCTTCTCCGACGGCGACCACGGCTACATCTCGCCACACAAGAACAACCCCGGCATCTGGGACGAAACCCGCGACTATTTCTATCCGATTCCGACCGACGACCGCTCGCTGACGGGCGGCGCCCTGACCCAGAACCCCGGATGGAACGACGGACTGAATTTTTAACCGCAAAACAAACCGAAAAATGTTGGAACTCATGAAAAAATACCTGATGACCCTGCTGACGCTCGGCCTGGCCTGCAATGCCGCAGCCTGCATGGAGGACGAACCGTTTTACGACACCGAAATTCCGCCCCACGCCTCGATCGACAACTCCAAGGGCGAGGGTGTGACACGTCTGGTGACCTACAATGTCGGAATCTTCAACAAATACATCAAGGACGACTACCAGCTCATCGCCGACATGATGAAGGAGATCGACGCCGACGCCATCTGCATGAACGAGCTCGACAACAACACCAACCGCACGCGCCACGTCTACCAGCTCAAGCATTTCGCATCCCTGATGGGCAGCTGGGACTTCGAATACGGTGCGGCCATGCCCTACGACGGAGGCGAATACGGCGAGGGCGTGACGACCCGCAAGAAGGCCGTGAATAAGTTTTCGGTGGCCCTGCCCAAGGGCGTGGGCGCCGAGCCGCGCGTACTGGTCGTCATGGAGATGGAGGATTACGTGATCTGCACCTCGCACCTCGACCATGTCTCTTCCGAGGCGCAGCTGGAACAGGTGGAGCTGATTACCAAAACGATGAAGGAACGTTACGGCGACTCCGGGAAGCCCGTTTTCCTGGGCGGCGACATGAACGCCACACCCTCGTCGGAGACGGGCAAACTGCTCCAGAAAGACTGGGAGATCCTGACCATCACCGGATTCGGGACCTTCCCGTCGGACAATCCCTCGAAATGCATCGACTACATCATGCAGCTCAAGGGCACGCCGAAGTGCGAAGTCGTAGGCTCGCAGATCCTGCGCTGGTTCAAGTCGGGCGACGTGACGAAAGCCTCGGACCACCTGCCGGTGATGCTCGACATCAAACTCCCGGCCAAAAACAAGTAGAACCCAAAACGAACACGACCATGAAACGATATGCTTCCATCCGTCTCGTTGCGGCCGCCGCGCTGTTGATTGCGTCGGGAGGCTGCAAGGACGACAATCCGGGAACGGGGCTGAACGGGCCCGCGGTGCTGGCGATCCAGAACGCCGGGGCCGAGCCGCTCCAGATCTCGCTGCTCGAACCCAAAACCCAGACGATCGACATCCGGGCCGTCGCCCGGTCGGTCAGTGCGGAGAACCTCACCGTGACCTTCAAGGTCGACCGCACGCTGGTCGACGCCTACAACAAGGCCCACGACACGTCGTACGAACTCGTGCCGGCCGAGGCCTACGAATTTTCGAAGAAGGAGGTGATCCTGCCCCGCTACAACGAGGTTTCGTCGACGGCGCAGGTGACGCTAAACAGCGAGAAGATGCCCGACGGCGAGCAGTACCTGCTACCGATCACCATCGAACAGATCAAAGGCGACGACGCTGCGCAGACCTCCGACGAGGGCAACGTCTACTACATCCTCTTCAACAAGCGCGTGCTGCCGCCCGCCCAGCTGCTCGACCGCGAAGGCTGGAAAGTGGTCCACTGCACCTCGGAATACACCCCGGGCGAAGGCAATCCCAAGACCGGGTGGCCAAGGACGTGCTCGACGGCAACCCGGCGAGCTATTGGACCTACAATTTCAAGGCATCCGTCGGTCCGGTGGTCTACGTTCCGCTCTATTTCGTCTTCGACATGGGCAAGGAGGTGACCGTGCGCGGCGTCCGCATCACGGCCCGCACCAAAGCCGGCGGCGTACTGAACAATCCTCCGGGCGACATCACGATCGAAACGGCCAAGACCATCACGGGCGACGGCATGGAGAACGACGCGGACTGGACATACAGCGAACGGTTCACCGGGACGAAGCCCGACGAGGGAATCATGTCCCACTCGCTCCATAACTCGGTCTATCTGGGTGAAATACAGCGGGCGCGCTACATCCGCTTCACGCTCCACATGTCGTGGAACAGCGGGTCGAGCGTAAAACCGACGCCGATGACCTACAAAGGCGGCACATTCGCCGAATTCGAAGTCTGGGGCAACCTCGAAGAACTGGACCTCGACTAATCCCTTATCACCCGCCTGCGGGAGCGTTCCCGCAGGCGGCTTTTTCAGCCACCACCCTTCCCCAATCCAATGAGAAAGAGCATTTTATTAATCTTCGTCACACTTCTCGCGGCAGCCGGCTCCGCCCGGAGCATCGACATCATCCCGCGCCCCGCGGAAATCACCGAAGCCAGAGGTGAGTTTCGGATCACGGCCCAGACCGCCATCGCCGCCGAAGGAGAACTCCGGCGTCCCGCCGAAATCTTCGCAACGGACATCGAACCCGTCATCGGGCGCGAAATACCCGTGGCCGCGAAGGGCGAAATCCGTCTCCGGACATCCCCGTCCCTCGCCGCCGAGGAGTACACTCTTGCCGTGACGCCCCGTACCGTCGAAATTCTCGGAGGCTCCCCGCAAGCCGTGTTCTACGCCTTGCAGACACTCCGCCAACTCGTCGCTACCGACGGAACAGTACCCGCGGTCGTCGTCCGCGACAAACCCTGCTTCGCACACCGCGGCGGAATGCTCGACTCCGGGCGTCATTTCTGGACCGTAGACGAGGTGAAGCGTTTCATCGACATCCTCGCCATGCACAAGCTGAACGTATTTCACTGGCATCTCTCCGAAGATCAGGGATGGCGCATCGAGATCAAACGCTATCCCCTGCTGACCGAGATCGGGTCCGTACGCAGGGAGACCGTCATCGGCCGATACGACAAGACCGACGAAAGCCGCAACCGATACGATGGAAAACCCTACGGCGGTTTTTACACCCAGGACGACGTACGCGCCATCGTGGCCTACGCCGCAGAGCGCTACATCGAGGTCATTCCCGAGATCGACATGCCCGGGCATATGCTCGGGGCGCTGGCTTCCTATCCCCAGCTGGGATGCCGGGGCAAGGGCTACGAGGTATGGACCCACTGGGGGATTTCCAAGGACGTGCTCTGCGCCGGAAAGGAGGAGACCTTCGAATTCGTGGAAAACGTGCTCGCAGAGGTGCTCGACCTGTTCCCCTCGAAATTCATACACGTCGGGGGCGACGAATGTCCCAAGGAGCGCTGGAAGGAGTGCCCCGCCTGCCAGAGGCGCATCCGGGAGGAGGGACTGGCAAACGAAAACGAACTTCAGAGTTATTTCATGCACCGCGTCGAAAAGTGGCTCCACGAGCACGGACGCGAGTTGATCGGATGGGACGAGATCATGCAGGGCGGAATATCGAAGTCAGCGGTAATCATGGCCTGGACGGATCAGTTCCGGGGAACGGACGCCGCGAGGAAGGGAAACCGAGTCATCATGACACCCAAGTGGAACTGCTACCTCGACTACTCGCAGACTTCCGATCCCGAAAAGTACGAGCCGATAGGACCTACACGATACCTCTCCATGAGGCAGGTTTACCGGCTCGATCCCTACGACCGCCTGAAACCCGCCGAGTACAGGAATATCCTCGGCATTCAGGGAAACGTATGGACCGAATATATCGCCGATTTCAGCCATGTGCAGCGAATGACGCTCCCCAGGATGGCCGCCATCGCAGAAATCGCCTGGGCATACGACCGGAAGGATTACGACGATTTCGAAAAACGGGCCAAAAGGCTCCTGCCGGAACTTTACGGAAACGCAAAATTAAAATTCTCGGAATTCTTCTTCGAGGACATCGAGTGAACAAAGCCGCGGAAAAGCGGGTCGCCTCCCCACCCTGCGGCCTGCTTTTCCGCAACGGCTTTTCGGGGAATCCCGATTTTTAGTACTTTTACACAGTCTTACGACACGCCATGTCAGATAACGAATACGACGTTCACCTGTGGTTGAGAATCGAACGGGGGGGGGAAATCGCCGCCTTCCGGGAGTTGTTCGACCGTTACTATGCGCCGTTGTGCCGCTTCGCCGAGTTCTGGCTCCGCGACCGCGCTTCGGCCGAAGAGGTCGTACTCGACGTCTACACCCATGTCTGGCAGCACGCCGCCGAGCTGCGGATCACCGTCTCGGTACGCGCCTATCTGTTCCGCGCCGTGCGCAACCGGGCGCTCAACCGCCTGCGCGACGACCGTTTTTCCTACATTCCGTTCGAAGAGTTAGGCGAGGTTTTCGCCAGCCCCGAGTCGTTGCAGATCGAGACCGACGAGATCACGCAGCTCGTGGCCGAGGCCGTCTCGCAGCTGCCCGGCCGCTGTCGCGACATCTTCCTCAAAAGCCGCAGCGAGCAGCTCTCGAACGCCGAAATAGCCGCCGAAATGCATATTTCCGTCAAGACCGTCGAAGCGCAGATGAGCAAGGCGCTGCGTCGCCTGCGCGGCCTGCTCCACAAGGAGTGACCCGCCGAGGCCGCAATGAATAAAAACGGGAAAACGTGCTGTTTTTCCGTTTTTTTTCTACCTTTGTCCGATATGGAACGCACTGCAATCTTCCCCGGGTCGTTCGACCCCTTCACGCGCGGCCATGCGGCTCTGGTCGACGAAGCGCTGAACCTGTTCGACCGCGTGATCATCGGCATCGGCAACAACACCTCCAAGCAGGGGCTGCTGACGGTCGAGAACCGCAAGCGGCTCATCGACGACATCTACCGCGGCGATGAGCGCGTCGAGGCGTGCATCTACACCGGGCTGACGGGCGAATTCGCCGAGGCGGCAGGAGCCTGCGCCATCATCCGCGGCGTGAGGAACACCACCGACTTCGAGTACGAACGCACGATGGAGGCCACCAACCACCGCATCTACCCCGACATCACGACCGTCATGCTGTTCACCCCCTCGCCCGTGGCCGACATCTCGTCGTCGACCGTGCGCGAGGTGCTTTCGTTCGGCCGCACCGTGGAAGAGTTCATGCCCATAGGAATAGATATTAACAAATACCTGTAACATATGATGGAATTTACAGCCGAAATGATCGCCGGATTCCTGGGCGGCGACATCGTCGGCAACAAGGACGCCAAGGTACACACCGTTTCGTCGATCGAGGAGGGCAGGGCCGGATCGCTGGCCTACCTCACGAACCCCAAATACGAACCGTTTCTCTACACCACGGGCGCGTCGATCGTGCTGGTCGACCGTGCGTTCGAGCCTTCGCAGCCGGTAGCCGCGACGCTCGTCAAGGTGGACGACGCGGGCGCCTGCGTCCTGAAACTGCTCGAAATGTACAACGCCGCCAAACCCCGCCGCAAGGGGATCAGCGGCCGCGCATCGGTCTCGGAACGGGCGCAGGTCGGTCAGGAGTGCTACATCGGCGATTTTGCGGTCGTCGAGGAGGACGCCGTCATCGGCGAGGGTTGCCAGATCTACCCCCAGGTCTACGTGGGCCGCGGCGTCCGGATCGGCGACAACACCACGCTCTACCCCGGAGTCAAGATCTACGAAGGCTGCATCGTGGGTGCGAACTGCATCCTCCACGCAGGGGCGGTGATCGGCGCCGACGGATTCGGGTTCATGCCCAACGCCGCGGGCGGATTCGACAAGATTCCCCAGCTGGGCAACGTGGTGATCGAGGACGACGTGGAGATCGGCGCCAACACCTGCATCGACCGCGCCAAGACCGACTCGACCGTCATCCGCCGGGGCGTGAAACTCGACAACCTGATCCAGATCGGCCATAACGTGCAGATCGGCGAGAACACCGTGTCGTCGGCCCAGACCGGCATCGCGGGAACTTCGAAGGTCGGCCGCAACTGCTTCCTCGCGGGGCAGGTGGGCATCGCCGACCACGTCACCATCGGCGACCGCGTGAAGGTCGGCTCGAAGAGCGGACTCGACAAGGACGTTCCCGACGACGAAATCCGCTTCGGATACCCCGCCCTCCCGGGCATGCAGTACCACCGTTCGGCAGCCGTGTTCAAACGTCTGCCCGAACTGGCGCAGCAGGTCCGCGCGCTGGAAAAACAACTTGCAGAACTCACAAAAAAATAATTCGATGAAAAAAATCCTGATCCTCGCAGCGGCGGCAGCCGTGTTGTGCAGCTGCGCCAACAAAAACAAGTACGCCGTCGACGGCAAGGTCGAAGGAGCCAACAGCATGGTTTACCTCTTCGACGAGAAGGACAACATCCTCGATTCGGCGGCCGCGGCCAACGGGGTGTTCCGCTTCGAGGGCGTGGCCGAGAAACCGCAGGCGGCCATTCTGCGCGACGCACGCGACGACGGGGCGACGTTCGGCGCCATGCTGATCCTCGAACCGGGCACGATCAACGTGACCGACGACGCACAGAACCCCTACCGCAAGAAGGTGACGGGCACGCCGGCCAACGACGCCAGCGACGCCTACGCCACGGCCGGAAGCGCCCTCGTGCAGGAGTTCCGCAATCCGGAAACCACCGCCGAGCGTCGCGAAGCCATCGAACAGGAGTACGAACAGCTGACCCGCACGGTCCTGGACCAGAACCGCGACAACCTCTTCGGCGTGATGCTGCTGTCCCAGCAGCTCGGCTACGAGCTTTCGGGGCAGGAACTGCTCGACGAGATCGCCAAATTCCCGGCCGAGATGCAGCAGACCGACGCACTGGTGCGGCTCAAGGAGAACGCCGAGCAGATGATCAAGACCGACATCGGCCAGCCGTTCATCGACATCGCACAGCCCAATGCCGACGGCGAGCAGGTATCGCTCGAATCGGTGGTCAGGAATCCGGCGAACAAATATGTCCTGCTCGACTTCTGGGCTTCGTGGTGCGGTCCCTGCATGGGCGAAGTTCCCCACCTGAAGAAGACCTACGACGAGTTCCGCAAGAAGGGTTTCGAAATCTACGGCGTATCGTTCGACGAGGACCGCGGCGACTGGCTCGGCGCCGTCGAGCAGAACGACATGAACTGGCTGCACGTCAGCGAGGTGAAAGGCTTCGACAACCAGGCCGCCAAGGATTACGCCATCCAGGGCATTCCGTCGAACTTCCTGATCGACGGTCAGGGCACGATCGTCGCCAGGAACCTGCGCGGCGAGGCGCTCTACGAAAAGATCTCGGAGCTGCTGGCCCAGTAATTTCCCAACGACATTCCGGCCCCTCCGTTCCGTACAGCCGGAAGGAGGGGCTTTTTCCATAAAATGCAGATGAAATCCGTCGAGAAATACAGAATCATGGGCATCGACCCCGGCACGAACTACATGGGTTACGGCGTGCTGGAGATCGAGGGGCGCACGGTGCGCTCGGTGGTGCTGGGCGACATCGACCTGCACAAGCTCCCCGACCCCTACGCCAAACTGCGTTACATTTTCGAGCGCGTGGGAGCGCTGGTCGACGAGTACGCCCCGCGCGAAGTGGCGCTGGAGTCGCCGTTCTTCGGCGAGAACGTGCAGTCGATGCTCAAGCTGGGACGGGCGCAGGGCGTGGCCATGGCCGCAGCGTTGAGCCGCGGCATCGACGTTTTCGAATACGCCCCGATGCGCATCAAACAGTCGATCACGGGCCGCGGATCGGCCGCCAAGGAGCAGGTGGCCTCCATCGTCTGCCGCACGCTCGCCATCGACCGCCCTCCCAAGCGGCTCGATGCCACGGACGGCATGGCCGTCGCTCTGTGCCACTACTTCACCTCGGCCAGTCCGCTCAACGCCGCGCTGGGCGACGAACGCGTCAAGGGGCTCGGAGGCGGCAAAAAAGCCGCCTCGAAGGGCGGCTCGCAGAGCTGGGAGCAATTCCTGAAAAAGAATCCCGACCGGGAGATCAAATAAAACCGACACCAACCTACCCGCCACCATGAAAAACCTTCCGACCGCCGCCCTCGCCGCCCTGCTATGCAGTTGCGGAGGCGCAAACTACACCATCACAGGCCGCTACGAACTGCCTCCGGGCGACTCGGTCTATCTGCTGGCTTCCGACAACACGGTGCTCGCCGCCGGTGTCGTGAACGCCGACACGACCGTTTCGCTGCAAGGGACCGTTACGACTCCCGACCTGGTTTTCCTGGCCAACGCGAAGCGAACCAACCACCCCGCCTGGTTTTTCCTCGAACCCGGAAAAATCCGAATCGAGAAATACGATCCCGCATTCGGCTATGTCGTCTGCGGAACACCGCTCAACGACCGGAAAAAAGCATTCGACGAAGCAATGTACGCTTTCGGAGACAAACTCCGCAAAGGCTCCCCGGGGCAGTCGCTCCAAGCGATCCTGGCCGAAATGAATGCACTCTATACCCAAACCGTAGACGCCAACCTCGACAATGTTTTCGGAGCCTGGGTCTTCAACAGCTACGAATTCCAGAACATCAAGGACAATCCCGAAAAAGTCAAAGCCCGGCTGGCGCAATTCACCCCCGGAATACAAGCGCATCCGATGTTGAAAAAGTCGCAGGATGCCTCCCAGGCCACCGCACGGAGCGCTGTCGGCCAACCCTATACCGATTTTTCCTGTAAAAACACCGCCGGAGAGACCATTGCGCTCTCGTCACTCACAGGTCCCGGCCGCTGGGTGCTGCTCGACTTCTGGGCCACATGGTGTACGCCCTGCATGAACGAAGTGCCCCACCTGAAGAAAGCCTACGAAACCTTTCACGCCAAAGGCTTTGAAATCTACGGCGTATCGCTCGACACGGACCTGACCCGTTGGGAAAACACCATCGGCGAACAAGACATGAACTGGATCAATGTGGCACAGAAAAAAGGCGGAGGATTCGATCCAACAGCGCTCTATGCCGTCAGTTCCATCCCCGCAAACTTCCTGATCTCACCCGAAGGTAAAATCGTAGCGAAGAACCTGCGCGGCGAACACCTCGAAGAAAAACTCGCAGAAGTACTCAAATAAAGACTTTCCGATGAACAGAATTTGCCCGACAATCCTCGCCGCCGTGGCGCTATCCGGCTGCGGAGGCCCCAATTACACCCTTTCGGGCAGGGCTGGCCTCGCTCCGGGCGACACGCTCCGCCTGTGCTCGCCCTACGAGAACGACTCGGTGCTGGCCACGACGGTCATACGCCGCGACAGCTCATTCCGCATCCGCGGACACGTCTCCGAACCGACGATCGCCAACCTGATGCACAACGACCGCCGTATCGGGGCGCCGATCCTGCTCGAAGCGGCCGACATCCGGCTCGAGCCCACGGGCGACGTACGCGGCTTCCAGTTCACCGGAACGCCGCTCAACGATGCATTCAACGCCATGAATGCCGCGCAGGTATCGCTCGGCAACGTCCTGCAGGCACTGGAAAACGAACCGGACACACCCGAGCGCAGGCGGAAACTCGACTCGCTGGGACGGATTTACCGGCAGATTCCCGGCGACGCGCTGGAAGCCAACCGCGACAACCTGCTGGGCGCATTCCTCTACGCCCGCCGCACCGATGCGGACCCGGCGAAGGCCCGCGAACGGCTCGCGCAGTTCCCCGCCCAATTGCAGAACCACCCCGTGCTGGCGAGCGTACGGCGCGAGATCGAAGCCGTCGAACGCTCGTCCGTCGGCCGACCCTACATGGACCTCACGCTGAAAGACGCCGACGGAGAGACCGTCGCCCTCTCGTCGCTCGCAGGACCCGGCCGCTGGGTGCTGCTCGACTTCTGGGCCACGTGGTGCGGTCCCTGCTGCCGGGAAATCCCCTACCTGAAAGAAGCCTATGCCGCATTCAGCGGACGCGGATTTTCGATCTACGCGGTGTCGATCGACCACGATGCGGCACGCTGGCAGCGGTTTCTCGCCGAAAACGACCTGCCGTGGACGAACGTGCTGTCCCCCGGCTGCGGCAAGCAAAGCCCTGCCGCAGCAATGTACGGCATCCGCTTCATTCCGTCGAATTTCCTGATCTCGCCCGACGGCGTGATCGTCGCCCGCAACCTTCCCGGCAGGCAATTGCAGTCCCGGCTGGAGGAATTGATGAAATAGCGTCATTTTTTAAACGACTGATAATCCGAACGATGGCATAACACCCGTCGTCCGGATCATCTTTTTTACTAAATTTTTTAAGCAATTATTTGCGTGTTTCGGATTTTTGCCCTACATTTGCATTCGCAATTCGGCACCGTAGCTTAATTGAATAGAGCATCTGACTACGGATCAGAAGGTTACAGGTTTGAGTCCTGTCGGTGTCACAAGGAGGGAAAGGCAAATGCTTTTCCCTCTGTTGTTTACAGCCGCTTGCAATTTGCAGGCGGTTTTTTCGCATCTTGTTTCGAGCGGTTTTCACGGCGAAATCGGGAATTTATTTAAACCAATGCGTAAACCGAAAAATCCCGATGAACACGGCCATCGAGACGATCGAAAAATGCAGTGACGCGTAAAGCCGGCATTATTTCACCTCCGAATTTTTCCGTTTCACCCGTCCGAAACCGGACAATCGGACAAAGTTTTCTAATTCTATATTTCAGCAACCGGCTCGTTTCACTGTCAAAAGCCGACGGCCAACACGCTTTTTGGGCATTTTCGGCATCGTTACGACACTTTTATTCGTCGGAAAGGGCACCAGAACCGGACGCCCATTCGGTTTTGCATCCATCCGCCTTTTTCGTATCTTTGCATACAATACCCTACGCAAAACCGGACTCTCGCAATGAATAAGAAAAAGAAATGGATCATCACGGCCATCGTTCTCGTGGTATTCTGCCTGATCCTGGGCCTCTACAATCTATTGAACGACAAAGCTCCGGCATCGGATGACGCCGCCAAAGCGCCGATCGCGCCCCGCAGACAGAGCACCCTCAACGTCAACGGACGCATCGTCCGTCCGCAGCGGCTCACCGACGGCATCACCACGGTGGGCAACCTGCTGCCGGACGAGGAGGTGGACCTCTCGTTCGAAACCTCGGGCAAAATCGTGGCGATCAACTTCCAGGAGGGCACCGTCGTCCGCAAGGGCGAGCTGCTGGCCAAGGTCAACGACCTGCCGCTCGTGGCCCAGCTCTCGCGTTACGAGGCGCAGCTCAAACTGGCCGAAGACCGCGTTTACCGCCAGAGCGCCCTGCTCAAAAAGGACGCCGTGAGCCAGGAGGCCTACGAACAGGCCCGCACGGAACTGGCGATGCTCAACGCTGACATCGACATCGTGAAGTCGAACATCGCGCTCACGGAGCTGCGGGCGCCGTTCGACGGCGTGATCGGCCTGCGCAACGTCAGCGAAGGCGCCTACGCCTCGCCCAGCGTCGTGGTGGCCAAGCTCACGAAGATTTCGCCCCTGAAGATCGACTTTTTCGTTCCCGAACGCTATGCCAACCAGATCAAGCCCGGCACGCGCCTCTCGTTCACCATCGAGGGACGGCAGGAGCGTTTCGAAGCCGCGGTTTACGCCACCGAATCGAAGGTCGACATCGCCACCCGCACGCTGGCCGTCCGGGCGAAGTATCCCAATACGCAGGGCAAACTGCTGCCGGGACGCTTTGCGACGGTGCAGATCCGCATGCACGAAATTCCCGACGCCATCGCCATCCCGACCGAGGCCCTCGTGCCGGAGATGGGCGTCGACAAGGTATTCCTCTACAAGGGAGGCAAGGCGCACGCCGCGGAGGTGAAAACCGGACTGCGGACCGATTCGAGCATCCAGATCATCGACGGGCTTAACGTCGGCGACACGCTCATCACCTCCGGCACGTTGCAGCTGCGCGAGGGGCTTCCCGTGAAACTCGACACCGTCGAATAAACCCTCCGCCGCATGAACATTTCCGAACTGAGCATCCGGAGGCCCGTCCTGGCGTCGGTGCTGACGATCATCATCCTGCTATTCGGTCTGATCGGATACAGTTACCTCGGCGTGCGCGAATTCCCGAGCGTCGACAACCCGATCATCTCGGTCTCGTGCTCCTACCCGGGCGCCAACGCCGACGTGATCGAAAACCAGATCACCGAGCCGCTCGAACAGAACATCAACGGCATCCCGGGCATCCGCTCGCTGTCGAGCGTCAGCAGCCAGGGCCAGAGCCGCATCACCGTCGAGTTCGAACTCTCGGTGGACCTCGAAACCGCCGCCAACGACGTTCGCGACAAGGTTTCGCGCGCCCAGCGCTACCTGCCGCGCGACTGCGACCCCCCGACCGTGACCAAGGCCGACGCCGACGCCTCGCCGATTCTGATGGTCACGATCCAGAGCGACAAGCGGTCGCTGCTCGAATTGAGCGAGATCGCCGACCTGACGGTCAAGGAGCAGTTGCAAACCATCAGCGACGTGAGCGGCGTGCAGATCTGGGGCGAGAAACGCTACTCGATGCGCCTGTGGCTCGACCCCGCGAAGATGGCCGGCTACGGCATCACCCCGACCGACATCAAGACGGCCCTCGACCGCGAGAACGTCGAACTGCCTTCGGGCAGCATCGAGGGCAACACCACGGAGCTGACGATCCGCACGATGGGACTGATGCACACCACGCGGGAGTTCAACGACCTGGTGGTGCGCGAAGACGCCGACCGCATCATCCGCATGAGCGACGTGGGACGCGCCGAACTGGGTCCGCAGGACACGCGCAGCTACATGAAAATGAACGGCATTCCGATGGTGGGCGTCGTCGTGATCCCCCAGCCGGGCGCCAACCACATCGAGATCGCCGATGCCGTGTACGCACGCATGGAGAGCATGAAGAAGGACCTCCCGGACGACGTGGTCACCTCCTACGGATTCGACAACACGCGCTTCATCCGCGCCTCGATCGACGAGGTGAGGACCACCGTCTACGAGGCTTTCATCCTGGTCATCATCATCATCTTCCTCTTCCTGCGCAACTGGCGCGTGACGCTGATCCCCTGCATCGTGATCCCCGTGTCGCTGATCGGCACGTTCTTCGTGATGTATGCCGCGGGATTCTCGATCAACGTGCTGTCGATGCTGGCCGTGGTGCTCTCGGTGGGACTGGTCGTCGACGACGCCATCGTGATGACCGAAAACATCTACATTCGCATCGAACGGGGCATGACGCCCTTCGACGCCGGCATCGAAGGGGCCAAGGAGATCTTCTTCGCCGTAATTTCGACCTCGATCACGCTGATCGCCGTCTTCTTCCCGATCGTCTTCATGGAGGGCATGACGGGCCGCCTGTTCCGCGAATTCAGCATGGTGATCTCGGGCGCGGTGGTCATCTCGACCTTCGCCGCGCTGACGATCACCCCGATGCTCGCGACCAAGCTGCTCGTGCGGCAAGAGAAGAAGAGCTGGTTTTACAGCAAAACCGAGCCGTTCTTCGTCTGGCTCAACGACTTTTACAGCCGCACGCTGGCCTCGTTCCTGCGCCGCCGGTGGCTGGCCCTGCCGCTGGTCCTGCTGACGATGGGACTCATCGGCTGGCTATGGAGCGCCATCCCGGCCGAGATGGCCCCGCTGGAGGACCGTTCGCAGATTTCGATCAACACGCGCGGCTCGGAGGGCGCCACCTACGAATACATCCGCGACTACACCGAGGACATCAACCGCCTGGTCGACTCGCTCGTGCCGGAAGCCTCGTCGGTGACAGCCCGCGTGTCGAGCGGCTCGGGCAACGTCCGCATCGCCCTGACGGACATCGCTACCCGCAAACGCTCGCAGATGGAGATCGCCGAGCAGATCTCGGCCGCCGTGCGCTCGAAGACCAAGGCCCGCGCCTTCGTGCAGCAGCAGAGCACCTTCGGCGGACGCCGCGGGCGCATGCCCGTGCAGTACGTGCTCCAGGCCACCAGCCTCGAACGGTTGCAGGAGGTGCTGCCCGAATTCATGCGCAAGGTTTACGAAAGCCCCGTGTTCCAGATGGCCGACGTGGACCTGAAGTTCAGCAAGCCCGAGGTGCGCATCGAGGTCAACCGCGACAAGGCCAACCTGCTGGGCGTCTCGACGCGCAACATCGCCCAGACGCTCCAGTACGGATTGAGCGGCCAGCGTCTCGGCTACTTCTACATGAACGGCCAGGAAAACGAAAACCCGGTCGCCGAGCG
>OGPY01001185.1_pt1 | contig 20708 bp, 16 predicted proteins | sample 1553121 | NCBI WGS metagenome assembly OGPY01 (sample SAMEA2580004, study PRJEB22360) | human gut metagenome
TGAAGGAAATCCACGCCGGCGGGGGTTCCCTTGGGAGCCGTTGCCCAGCAGGTTCGGGAAACGCGACGGCAGCACCGTAGGCTCCTGCAGCGACTCGTCGTAGTTGGGCTGGAAGTCGACCGTCTCCTTGTCCAGGTCACGCAGAAGCTCCATAGCCGGCTTGTCGAGACGCGCCTCGGTGTAACGCATGGCAGCGGCGGAGTCGCCGTCGATAGAGCCGAAGTTGCCGTGGCCGTCGATGAGGGGCAGGCGCAGGCTGAAGGGCTGGGCCAGGCGCACCATGGTGTCGTACACGGCGGAGTCGCCATGGGGATGGTACTTGCCGATCACGTCGCCGACGGTACGGGCCGACTTCATGTGCGGCTTGTTCGGCGTGTAGCCGGACTCGTTCATGGCGTACAGGATGCGGCGATGCACCGGCTTCAGGCCGTCGCGTACATCGGGCAGAGCGCGGGAGACGATAACGGACATGGAGTACTCGAGAAAGGAGGTCTGCATCTCCTTGCCGAGAAACGCTGCGCGCACGATGGTGCCCTCGCCGCCGTTGGCGCCCTCGATGATGGAGCCGTGGGGGTTGGGCATGTCCACCATCAACGAGCGGGCTCGCTCTTCCTCGGAGATGAAGCCGGGCTCGTTGCCATCTTCGTCGGCGTCTTCCACGTCTTCTTCTTCATCGAGGGTGGAGCTGGCGCTGGCGAGTTCCGCGTCATCGTCGCCCTCATCGTCGGTGTTCACTTCCTCGGCCAGGTACAGGGCGTCCTCCTCGGCGGCCTCTACCTCGTCGCGGTCGTCGTCGAATTCGTCAAAGTTATCAGCCATTTAGCTCTCCTAAATATCCAGGAAGCGGACGTCGCGGGCGTGTTTCTGGATGAATTCCTTGCGAGGCTCCACCTGCTCGCCCATAAGCTCGCTCACCACGCGCTCGGCCTCCACGGCATCGTCGATGTTCACCTGCAAAAGTGTGCGGGTTGCCGGCTCCATGGTGGTTTCCCACAGCTGCTCGGGGTCCATCTCGCCGAGACCCTTGTAGCGCTGAACATCGAACTTGCTGGGGTCGTCGTACTCGGCCAGGGTGGCGGACAGCGCCTTCTCGTCGTAGATGTAACGCTCGACCTTCGGGCTGCGGGAATTCTTCTTCTTCAGGCCGAAGATGGGCGGCTGAGCGATGTAGATGTAGCCGAGATTGATGAGCTCGGGCATGTAGCGGTAGAAGAACGTCAGCAACAGGCAGCGGATGTGCGCACCGTCGACGTCGGCATCGGTCATGATGATGATGCGATGGTAGCGGGCCTTCTCGGCGTCGAAGTCCTCGCCGATGTTGGTGCCGATGGCCGTAATGAGCGAGCTAATGGTATCGGAGGACAGCGAGCGATGGAGACCGGCGCGCTCCACGTTCAGAATCTTGCCGCGCAGAGGCAGGATGGCCTGGAACTTGCGGTCGCGGGCCTGCTTGGCCGAGCCACCTGCGGAATCGCCCTCTACAATGAAGATTTCGGACTGGGAGGCGTCCTTGCTGGCGCAGTCGGCGAGCTTGCCGGGCATGCTGAACGAATCGAGCACGTTCTTGCGGCGGGTCATCTCGCGGGCCTTGCGGGCAGCCTCGCGGGCCTTCAGCGCCTGGGTGGCCTTGCCGATGATGCGCTTGGCCGGCGTGGGGTTCTCCTCCAGGTATTCGCCGAGGCCCTGGGCGACGGCGTTTTGCACCAGCGGGCGGATCTCGGTGTTGCCGAGCTTCGTCTTCGTCTGGCCCTCAAACTGCGGGTCGTGCAGCTTCACGGAGATGATGGCCGCCAGACCCTCGCGGGCGTCCTCGCCGGAGAGGTTCGGATCCTTCTCCTTCAGAAGGCCCTTCGAGCGGGCGTAATCGTTGATGGTACGCGTAATGGCCTGCTTGAAGCCATCCATATGCGTGCCGCCTTCATGGGTGTTGATGTTGTTGGCGAAGGCCATGACGGAATTCGTGGAATAGGAGCTGGACCACTGCAGGGCCACTTCCACGGTGCCGTCGGCGTTTTCGGCCTCGAAGTAGATGGGCTTGTTCAGGGTTTCCTTGCCGTCATTCAAGAACTTCACGAAGTCGACGATGCCGCCCATAGCTTGGAAAACCTCGGTACGGGGGTTGCCGTCGGCATCGGTGATGCGCTCGTCGACGAGGATGATTTTCAAGCCGCGATTTAGGAAGGCCATCTCGCGGAAGCGGGCAGCGAGGGTGTCGTAATCGTATACCGTGGTCTCGGTGAAGATGTCGGGGTCGGGCCAGAACGTGACCGTGGTGCCCGTGTGCTTTGCCTTGCCAATCTCGTGCAGCTTGGTCTTGGTCTTGCCATGATCGAAGTCGATCTCATATTCCACGCCATCGCGACGCACCTGAACTTCCACCTTCGTGGAAAGGGCATTCACAACGGAGACGCCGACGCCGTGCAGACCGCCGGAAACTTTGTATCCCTCGCCACCGAATTTGCCGCCGGCATGCAGAATGGTGAGCACGACCTCGACGGTGGGAATCTTCTCCTTGGGATGCTTGTCCACGGGAATACCGCGACCGTTGTCATCGCAGGAGATGGAATTGTCGGGATGGATGGTCACCTTGATGGTATCGCAGTACCCGGCCAGGGCCTCGTCCACAGCGTTGTCGACCACCTCGTAAACCAGGTGGTGCAGACCGCGGGGGCCGGTGGAGCCGATGTACATGCCCGGGCGCTTGCGAACAGCTTCAAGTCCTTCTAGAACTTGAATGTCAGAACCGTCGTAGTGATCTGGTTTGTTTGCCACTGACACTCCTTCGCTCTCGGAACAAAAGAACGCGCCCAGATGCGGGCGCCGAATGAGTGTCAATTATAGCATGGTGAAATCGTATTTCGACCGAAAGTCGCGGAACGGGGCTGTTATGAGGCTGTTTGAGGGCCTATGTTGCGGTTCGGTGAAGACTTTGCCAGGAAGTGTGGAAAATGGGGCTTAAATCACGCGAGAAATGCACAGAGTTAATACTTTAGGGATTCGAATGGGGCGATTCTGCGGTTTTGGCGGGTCACACCAACGGCAAGTGGATAACATCGCTCTTGTTCAGCATGGTCTCATTGAAGTAATCGATGTTCGCTGTGGTGATAAAGGTCTGGCTACCACCTTCCATAGCGGTTACCAGCGCATCGCGCCGTCGGCCGTCCAGCTCGCTCATCACATCATCAAGAAGGAGCACCGGCTTCTGGTCGATGATCTCCTCGATGGCGGCAGCTTCAGCCAGCTTATACGAGAGCACAATGGAGCGCTGCTGCCCCTGGCTTCCGTAAATTGAGGCGTTTTCCCCATCGAGGGTGAATACAATTTCATCGCTATGGGGCCCCGCCACTGCCCGGCCGCGGCGTCGCTCTTCCTCCGCGCGCTCATGAAGCGCGCGGGCCAACGCCTCGCGGGCTTCGTCGCGGGTAAGGGATTCAACCGTTTCCCCCAGCGCTCCTTTTCCCCACGAAGGAACATAGACCGCGTTCAAGCAATCGCGTCCTTGAGAAATCTCCTGGTACTTTGCAATCAGATGAGGGAGCAACCGCTCGAACAACGCGATGCGGTAGATCGTGAGCTGAGCCCCCACGGTGACAACCATCTCATTGATGGCCTCCACAAGAGCGTCATCGGCCTCTTCTTTGAGAAGGCGATTCTTGTGACGAATCACCTTCTCGTAATCACGCCGTACCGTGTAGTAGCTTTTATTCACCTGAGCGCCCAACGTGTCCAACGAGGACCGCCGCCCGCTGTTCGGCCCTTTTACCAAGTCGAGGTCGTCAGGCGTAAAAACGACCGACGGAATGAGTCCCTTCAAATCGATCGGCCGTTTCGCCTTCCCATTGAGCCGATACTTGCGCGTACGACCATCAAGCGTGAGATCGATATCAAGACGCCGATTGCCGTCAGTTGCCTGCATGGATACGCGACTATGCTCCTCACCGTGGCGAATCAGCTGATCGGCCGTACCATGTCGGAACGACGTGAGCGCCGTAAGCAGCTGGATGGCCTCGATGAGGTTCGTTTTGCCGACAGCGTTCTCCCCCACAAGTACGGTGATATCCCCAAGCTCGCTTAGAGCCGCATCCTCGTAGTTGCGGAAATTCCGCAAAGAGAGGCTTTCAATACGCAGGGTCATTTAGGAGATGCGCACGGGCATGACGAGGTAGAGGAAGTTTTCCGGCTCGAGCGCGCGGAAGATGCCCGGCTTCAAAGCCGATTGCACTTCCAGGTACACCTCGTCGGTGGCGATGGATCCAAGACCATCCAACACATAGGCATAGTTGAAAGCAATTTCCACATCTTCGCCCTCGATGGCGCAGGAGATAATCTCCTGAGCGCTGCCCACATCCTGGGATGCTGCGGAAATCTGCACCGTTTGGGAGGCGTTGTTCAAATCGAAACGCACCGGCGAGGAGGTGGAGCCGAGCAACGAGGCACGACGGACGCTAGCCACGAGGTTATCCACCTCGATGGTGGCGCGAGTAGCGTAGCCGTCGGGGAGCAACTGCTTGTAATTGGGGAAGTTGCCTTCAATGCGGCGGTTGATAAACACCGTGTCCTCGCAGGTCACGACGATCTGATTGTCGGCCAAGGCCAGAGACACCGGCGACTCCGTTTTCGGCAGAGACGCGATTTCCGATAGGAAGCTACCCGAGATGACCGCATGGAACTCATCGGCCGAGGAGTTCGGTAGGGGCGCATCCGTGATGGCGAGGCGATAGGAGTCGGTGGCCACCATGCGCAGCACGCCGGCCTCCAGGGTGATGAGGACGCCCGTGAGAATAGCGCGGGACTCATCTTTGGATACGACGCGAGAAACACGCTTGACCATAGTGGAAAACTGATGGAAGGGAATTTCTATCTTCTGGTGAACGTCCACACGGGGAAAACCGGGGAAATCCTCAGCGTTCAAGGCGCGGATAGAGAATGACGACGTGTCGCAGGTGACAAAGGCTTGCTCATCAGTGGCCTCGATATGGACCGCAGCATCGGGAAGGTTCTTCACAATTTCCGAGAACAGCTTACCGGGCACCACCGTGCGGCCTTCCTCCTCAACGAGCGCGGCCACGGAGTATTGAATGGAGAGCTCCAAATCGGTGGCTTGGAGGATAATTTTGTCGCCGGCGGCCTCGATGAGGATGCCAGACAAGACAGGGAGCGTCGATCGAGTGGAAACCCCTTTGAGGACAATGGACAGGGCGTTGGCAAGCTCGGTGCGATTGATACTGAATTTCAAGGGATGCCTCTCTTCGTAATGGCCTGAGCTGAAACAGAAGATATCGTGCGGGTATTATAACGCCGGAAAACAGGGAAACGGAGAGGCCGCGCAGAGTTGTCTGACTAATGGTTGATTAGTTTTACACCCTTTTCTTGCTCCGCTGGTGGAAAAAGTGGATAACTTCCTCTTTTCCCAGCGCAAGCAGTGGATAACCATCCTTTTCACTGGGTGGATATCGAAGGTAAAGATGGTTGACAGTTTTAGCCAACAATTCACCATCGATTTTTCCTTTCAAAAACATTGCTCTGAGCTGGGATTTTGTAAATTATGTCAGGGTAATTCTCTTTAAACGCACCTATGTTCGAACAAGATCGTGGTTGATGGGAATTTTCTCCTCAAAGGCATAGGAAGCGGCTGAGAAGGGTTATCGAGAGTCTCTGTCAAGGTTTTCGGGCAAAGTTTTTCACTTTTTCCTCTTTGAATGACAGCCGTTAGGAATTCTCGAATTCCGAGTTTTCCACTTTTGCTGAATATTTGGTTGATAAGTCGGAATTCTTCGGAAAATCGCAGGTAGTTCAATTTCGGTTTTCCACTTTTACTGAACAAATAGTGAATTACTCACCACTGGTTATGAAATGCGCAGGTAGATACCTTGTAAAATGATGAAACACGTTACAATATCCTGAAAAATTCTTGAAACAACGAATTGAACGACGAACAAAACGGAATGATCTTGGAAACCATGGAACAACATACTTCTCTTCACGACGAAGCTCCCCAGGGGGCTTCCTTCGACTATTCCTTCGTCGACACCGTGGGGCGCATCGCTCTCTACGACGACCTGCGCAGCGCACCACGGGTTGTGGAGATAAAACCCGCCGACACGGCGGCTTATATCGAGGCGCTCGCCTCCACGGTTTACGAACAGTCCCACGGTGCAGGGGGGACCATCCCTTACACCGTTATTCGGGAGGTTTCCGAAAATTTCATCCATGCGCGCTTCAAAGAGGTAGTGGTCTCCATTCTCGACAAAGGGAACACCATCCGCTTCGCCGATCATGGCCCCGGCATCCCCTCGAAAGAAAAGGCCCAAATGCCAGGGTTTTCTTCTGCCGTCGAGCCGATGAAAAACTATATTCGGGGCGTCGGGTCGGGCCTTCCCATTGTGCGGGAGTACCTCGAATCGTCCCATGGCACCATTACCATCGAGGACAATTTGGGAACCGGCGCCGTCGTCACCGTCAGTTTGGTGCGTGAAGAAGACGATCCCCTGGACGACTGGGACGAAACCGACGTGCTGGGCAGCAAGGGAGAGTACGCCCCGAGCTCGTCCTACGCTTCGGAAACCGCCGCGGTCCATCAGCCCTACGGAGCAACCCTCGCAGCCGGCACCGAACCCTATCCCTCCAATCCAGCCGGAATCTATCCCTCCATGGGCTCATCCAGCACACCAGGGGCGACTCCCTACCCACCCGCCTACGCGCCGCAAGGCTACAGCGCGGTACCCGCGGCCCCCGCTCCCGTACCGACTCCCTCTTACGGAGCCCCTTACCAGGGATATCCGAGCTATGGAGCCTACGGCGCCGCCCCAACGGCCTATCCGACCTACGGAGCAGCACCGGCACCAGCGGCGTATCCGGGTTACCCGGGCGCCGTCATGCCGGCGCCCGCCCTCTCCGAACGCGAGCGAATATTCCTGAAGCTTCTCCTTAAAGAAGGAACCCTCCGGAACAAGGATTTCAGCGACCTGACCGAGACGCCGGCCTCCACCACCAACACCACCCTCAACCGGCTGCGAGAGGCAGGTTTGGTGGAAATGGTCGGGAAGCAGCGGGCCCTCACCCCTTACGGCCGTCAGATCGCACAGGGTCTCTAAGACCCAAGCCTTGCCAATTTGCTAGAATTGCCCTGAAAGCGGAGAACCACGGCAAAATACGCCGGCGGAAGGATGATGTATGGATAGCGAGACGCTCAACGAACAATGGGCGCGTATTTGCGCCCAGGTCAAAAGCTACCAGGATATCGACCCCTCCCAGGTTTCCGCCTTTTTCTCGCGGCTCGTTCCCAAAGCCATGAGCGATTCATTCCTCATGCTCACCGCCGACAACGACTTTATAAAGACATGGGTCGAGCAGCATTACACCGAGGTGATCGTGCGCGCTCTGCGCGATCTCACCGGCGTCGTATTCGCGGTGGCCATCGCCGTCGACCCCACCCAAGAGCAGCGTAAAATCGCCGCTGCAGGCCAACCATCCCCTGCGGCGCCCCTTTCGGCGCCCGCCCAACCGATGCCGACGCCAACACCCGCGCAGCCAGCGGCAACGACGATGGAGCCTCTCCCCTCTCAGCCCATCGCGGCATTTGCCCCCCCACCGCCGGCCTATGGTGCTCCCCTGTCTCAGGCGGCCCCCTTCGAACCATCCGGCATGGTCGCTCATCCCTTCGTAGAGGACGTCATGGTCGATCACTACGCGCCTCCCGCGCCCGCACCGCTCTCCCAGGAGCCGGTCGCCGAGCGGTCTTCGAATCCCTCGTCTTCCCTCACGTTCGAGAACTTCGTTATCGGGGAATCGAACCGCATGGCCTATTCCATGGCCGTCGAAGTTGCAGAGTCCCCCGGACGGCTTCCCCTTAATCCCCTGTTCATTTACGGGAAGAGCGGCTTGGGGAAAACCCACCTCATGAGGGCCATTCAGAACTACATCGAGGAAACGCGGCCCTCGATGCGAACGGTCTACGTGGATGCTCAGGACTTTGTCTCGAAGTACTCAGAGGCCGGCGCCATCAAGGATCAGGAGAAGGTCAGCTTCCGCAACTTCCGCGCCTACTACGAGCAGGCGGACATCCTCCTCCTCGATGATGTCCAGCACCTTCAAGGCAAGAAGGAATCCATGAACATGCTTTTCCAGCTGTTCAACACGCTGACCAGCCAGGGCAAGCAGGTGGTGCTTTCCGCCGACCGCGCTCCCAAGAACATCCAATTCGACGAGCGTCTGAAATCTCGCTTCTACAGCGGCGGCACCATCGATATCCAGCCGCCGGAAGTGGAAACCAAACTCGGCATCGTCAAATCCTTCACCGACGAGTTCAGCCGCAGCGAGGGCCTGGGAAACTTCACCCTCTCCGACGACATTCAAATGTACATCGCCGAGAACTCCGGGTCCAACATCCGCGAGCTCAAGGGCGCCGTGAATACCGTCATCTACCGCATGATCTACTGCGATCGCAGCGATATCTCCATTGATGAAGTACGCGAGCTTCTAGCCAATCATTTCACCGGCGGCATGTCGCGAAGCTTGACCGTGGAGGATATCCAGCGGGAAGTGGAGAACTTCTTCAAGGTGAGCCATAGCGACATGGTAGGCCCCAAGCGATCCCAATCCATTGTAAGACCGCGACAGATCGCCATCTACCTGTGCCGACAACTGCTCGACCTCCCCTACGGCGATATCGGCAAGAAATTCAATCGCGACCATTCGACCGCCATCCACTCGGCAACAAGCATCGAAGAGCGTTTGAAGACCGATCGCGATACCCAGGAAGAGATTGAGGTGCTGCAGAAGATCATCTGCGAGCTGGACTAGTTTGTTCACAAACTCTTGATAAGAAGGGAAAACCTGCGCATAACAGGACGACTTTTCAACGACAACGGGAGACAGCAGAGGATGGCCGCTAGCGCATGGTTCACAAGCGCGCTCGATAACTCACCAAGCAGTAAGTACGCTAGCAAGCTCCTCACCTGCGGCTATGCCAGTTATCGACTAATCCACTCGTCTTATTGAGACTACTATTTGGATTCTTTTTTTAGAATGCCTTCTCAATGGGAACTACTTTTTAGTTCTGCACAGCCGTTACCGGTATTTCATGGTTTCGCCTCCCTACCGCAACCCCCTTCGCAGCCATCTTCCTTATTCTTCTGTTCGCCCCGTTGACAGTACTTTTTTGCGTTGTATAATTCAAAAGCTACTCTTTAAACCATGAAAGGGAAAGAAACAATGAAACGCACCTATCAACCGAACAAACGCAAGCGCGCCAAGTGCCATGGCTTCCGTGCCCGTATGGCTACCAAGGGTGGTCGCGCTGTTCTCGCTTCCCGTCGTGCTAAGGGGCGCAAGCGTCTCACCGTCTAGGAGATCTTTAGGTGCAGACTATTAAATCCAGCACTGAAATCTCCCAGCTCTTCTCTACGGGGCATCGTCTTCATACGCCATACTTTACGGTTATTGTAGGCGTCCAGGACGACAAGCAGAGCAATTATGAGCGACACGGCCATTCCGGTCGTGTCGCTTTTATTGCGGGGAAGAAGTTGGGGAATGCCGTTTGGAGGAACCGCGCCAAACGCCGCTTGCGAGCACTCTGCATGGAGATGGGTGGGCCGTGGGCCGGCTTTGACGTGATATTTCTGGCAAAATCGGGCCTCACTCGGGCTTCTTATAGTAAAGTGCTGAAAGCATGCGGAAATGTCGCTGAGCGCCTTGCCCAAGGCGAAGGGAAGAACACCGTTGAAGAAGCTGCTCGTACGCATTAAGAGGATTCCGACTCTGGTCGCTATCGGTCTTATTATGTTTTACCGAATGGCTCTTTCACCCCTCCTTCCCCCCTCTTGCCGCTTCATTCCCACATGTTCTGAGTACGGACTCACTGCGTTCAAGCGGTATGGGTTTTGCAAAGGGTTCGTGCTCACTGCAAAGAGGATACTGCGATGCCGCCCTGGCGGTCCGTGTGGGTACGATCCCGTTCCCTGAGTCGCCGGTGCATTTGGAAAGGTAAGTTATGTGGGATATCTTTAAAGACTGGATCTTCGACATTATCCAGTTCTTCTATAACTTCTGCCATGACTGGGGCCTGGCGACCATCATTGTCACGATTATCTTCCGTATCATCGTCGCGCCCCTCATGCATAAGCAAGCGAAGTCCAATTATGCTATGCAGAAGGTGCAGCCGAAGATTCAGGCCCTGAAAGACCGTTTCCCCGATGATCCCACGCGTCAATCCCAGGAGATGCAGAAGATCTACGCGGAGATGAAGTTCAACCCGCTCGCTGGTTGTCTTCCGATGCTGCTCCAGATGCCGATCTTTATTGCTCTGTTCCAGGTGCTTCGCGAGATGGGCGATCGCATTGGCGAGGGCACGTACTCGTTCTACAACTTGGTGCCTAATCTCGTCACGACGCCCTCCCAGGCCTTCGGCGAGGGATTCGGAACATTTGTTCCCTATCTCATTCTCATGATTATCTTTGCTGGTGCCACCTTCCTTCCGATGGTTCTTCAGCAGTTGAAAACCGAAAACACCCAGCAGAAAAATCAGACGCTCATGATGGGCGCGATCATGTCTCTTATGATGCTTTGGATTTCCTGGGGTTCGCCGGCGGGCGTGTTGCTGTTCTGGGGCGCATCCTCCCTTATCGGTATCGGTCAGAATCAGTTGACGCTTGCGCGATGCCGTGCTGCTGATCGGCGTAAAGAGGAGGAAGAAGCTCTCGTCGTCAAGCCGATCGAGGTTAACGTCACGCGCAAAGAGAAGAAGAAGCGTCCCAAGAAAAAGCGCTAGACCTTACTGATTTTAGGGAGTGTTTCACATGAAACACTCCCTTTGTACGTTCCGCGGCATCATTTCAACCGCGGTGTTTAAGGTTAGGAGCCTGTAATGACTGAAGAGTTCGAGGACATGATTGAAGAGGTAGAAGACGAGGTGGTGGAAGAATCTCAGTCTTCTGCGGATCCCATTAATACCGAAGAGGTTGTTGAAGAGGACGAGCTTATCGTGACGGACGAGATGCTCGATACTATTGCCGACACTGCTATCGCGGCGCTCCAAGATATTCTCCAGTATTTCAATGTCGGCGAAGTGACTATTGATGAATACGAGGGCGACGAGGGCGAACTGATTCTTGATATCAGCGGCAAAGATATGGCTGTCCTTATTGGTCGCCATGGGAAAACTCTTGACGCGCTGCAATTCATTATGTCGATGATAACGGTACGTACCATTGGCTTCCGTTATCCGGTTATTGTCGATGTTGAGGGCTACAAGAACCGCCAGCGCCAGAAACTCGAGTCGATTGCGCACAGCTCTGCTAATCGTGCTGCTTCTCAGCACCGCAAAGTTGGATTGCGCCCGATGACCCCCTACGAGCGTCGGATTATCCACATTGCTTTGAGAGACGATGATCGAGTCGAGACCGTTTCTGAGGGGGAGGGTCCTTCCCGCCATGTGGTCGTGGTTCCTCTGTAAAAACTGTTCGGATACTTTTAACGTGCTGATGGGACGCGCAAAGCACGTCCCATTTCCTTTATTATGGACACGTTCGCCTATGGAAAGGAGTTGAGATGGCAGATGATCAGACGATGAGCTTGATGCAGTGCTATCTTGCTTCAATCCTTGAAGCAAACAAAGTTACGAATCTTACTCGCATTACTGATGGGGAACAGGCGCGTCTCCTTCATATAGAGGATTCGCTGGTAGGTTTGCCAGAGGTCAATGAAGCTCCTACTGGTCTCTATGGAGACCTTGGCTCGGGAGGTGGCTTCCCTGGAGTTCCTCTTGCGCTTGCAACAGGAAGAAAGACACTTCTCGTTGACTCGGTGAAGAAGAAAATGGCTATTGTTCAATCTGCCCTCGATGATCTTTCGTTGAGTGAGCAGATTTCTACATCAAGCGAGCGCATCGAGGATCTTCCTCTGGAGTACAAGGAGAAATTTGCTGTCCTCACAGCACGAGCTCTGTCTAAGCTCGTTTCTCTTATAGAGCTTGCTTCGCCCCTTTTGAAAAATGGCGGTCGCTTAGTGTGCTATAAGGCCCAGCTATCATCAGAGGAGCTTGAGGAAGCGCTTGCTGTGCAAGACCTTGTTGGTATGAAAATGATCTCTCAGCGTGAGATTTGCTTGAGCGATGGAGAGACCATGAGAACCATTGTAGTGTTTGAGAAAGTCGGCAAGTCACGCATCAAGCTTCCTCGAAGAATTGGCTTGGCTCAGAAACAGCCACTGCGTCCCCGTAACTGAATGTAGTATGTGATCGTGTTTCACGTGAAACACGATCAATTTGAATCCTTCTGTCGAACATCGCCTGAACCAGCTTGAGGCGATGATATACTGTGCTCCAATCAAGGAAGGAGGTTCCTGTGGGATTCTTTGATGGTCTTAAACGAGACACAAAACAAGCCCGGACTGTCGAAGAGGTTGATCGACCTCAGACTCGGGAACAAGAAGTGGTAGTCGCTGAAGAGGAATTCGTTGACGATCCTGAAAATATTGAAGTGGTTGTCAGGGAGGTTGAGGATTACGCAGCTCCTGTGATTCCTCAAGAACCTTTGAAGAGCTATAAAGACAAGGCGCCGGTGCGTCATGTTGTCGGACAGACGAAGATCATCGCCATCATTAACCAAAAAGGTGGCGTAGGGAAGTCGACAACGGCAATCAACCTTGGAGCTGCACTGGGAGAGATGGGCAAACAGGTTCTTCTTGTCGATCTTGACCCTCAGGGAAATTGCTCCAGTGGCCTTGGCGTTGAGAAGAGTCTCATACAGCAGTGTATCTACGATGTTCTCCTTAATGATGTTCCTCTTGAAGAGGTAATTATTCCTGATATCGCCGAGGGGTTAGACATTGCTCCTGCTACGATTAATCTCGCGGGAGCGGAAGTTGAGCTGGTCTCGGAAATGGCGCGGGAGAATCGCCTCAAGGATGCTGTGGGCGGTATGAGGGGCAAATATGATTTCATTCTCATCGACTGCCCGCCTTCTTTGGGTCTTTTAACAGTCAATGCTCTCGTAGCGGCCGATAAATTGCTTATTCCTATCCAATGCGAGTTCTATGCTTTGGAAGGTGTGACAAAACTTCTCGAATCAATGAAGCGTGTCAAATCCCGCCTTAATCCTACTCTGGATATCTACGGCATTCTTCTTACTATGTACGATAGCCGTACAACGCTCTCGAAGCAGGTTGTCGATGAAGTGCGTGAGTATTTTGGGCGCTTGGTGTTTGCCACGCCTATTCCTCGCACGGTTAAATTGTCGGAAGCTCCGAGTTTTGGGCAGCCGATTACCCAATATGATCCCAAGGGAAGAGGCGCTCTTTCCTATATTGAATTAGCGAAGGAAGTGATTGCTCGTGGCTAAGCCCGAACGTCGTGGAGGACTCGGTCGAGGTCTGGGTTCCCTCCTCCCCGGTTCCTATGAATCACCTGCCCCTGTTTCCCCTGCGCCTGAGCGCCAGAGAGTGACAATTGAAGTAGATGAAGAGGCGGCGCGAGAGGCCCCTGTTTCCACACGGCCCGTACGGACGATGGTTGAGCTTGAGGAAGAACCAGTAAAGGTCTCTGAGCCCATTGTGCGAGAAGCTATTATTGAGGAATCAAGGATTGATGAGGTTCCTGTACGGGAAACTGATGAGGTGGGGATTGATAGAATCGCTCCTAATCCCGATCAGCCGAGAACCCAATTTAAAAAAGAGGAAATAGAAGAACTCGCTGCTTCTATTGAAAAAGATGGTCTGCTTCAACCTATTCTTGTAAGACAAATAGCCGATGGCACTTATCAGATTATCGCCGGTGAGCGCCGCTGGCAAGCCTCAAAGGCTGCTGGTCTTAAGAAGGTTCCCGTTCGTATAAAAGAGGTTGATGATGACCAAGCCCTCGAGCTTGCGTTGATTGAGAATATCCAGCGCTCTGATTTGAACCCGATAGAAGAGGCGTACGGATACCGTCGGTTGATGGAGCGGCGCTCGATGACCCAGGCGGAAGTGGCGCAGGCAGTTTCCAAGGGTCGTTCGACTGTCGCCAATGCACTTCGACTTCTTGATCTTCCTGAAGAGGCTCAGCAGCTTCTGTTTGAGGAAAAGATCACGGCGGGCCATGCTCGTGCCATTCTTTCAGTGCCCACAGCTGAAGGTCGTCTTTCCTTGACTCAGAAGATTATTGATAACGGTTTGAACGTACGCGAAGCAGAGAATCTTACTCGCCTTATGTCAGGTAAAAAGGACGGCTCTGCCTCGACTCCTCGTGAGCCGATGCCTGCGGTTTACAAGTCTGTGGCGAAGACCTTGCGCGAGACATTGAAGACTAACGTGCGTGTAAAATCGTCCAAAGGGAAGAATAAGATTGAGATTGAATTTAAGGATGAGGAAGATTTGCGACGACTCTTTAGCGAGCTTGTTGGTGAGTAACTTCCAATAGCATTTAATGACTAAGAAAAGAGTCTGTTTCACGTGAAACAGACTCTTTTCTTTTGTTGAAAGAAGTCGTTATAGACCCTAGTGTGAGGTAAGGGAAAATACTTTACATAACATGACATTAGTTGCTTTTGTTTCACGTGAAACATGAGAAGAGAAAGACAAGTTAACGAAGGGCTCCTCGCGCTAACTTGTTTTTTAACTGACCACATGCTCCGTCGATATCAGCTCCGCGGGATTTTCGGAAACTCGTTTCCACGCCATGGTGGGTCAGTGTCTCGACCCAATGCTTTGCAGTTGCTGGTGAGGCGGCTTGTAGAGGAGATCCTTCTACGGTGTTCACCGGGAGAAGGTTGACATGGCAGAGTAGCCCATCGCAGAAGTCGAGAAGTGCTTGAAGATCTTCTTCTGAATCGTTGACATCCTTGATGAGAAGATACTCGAAGGAGACACGACGGTTGGTCGACTGGGTGTATCTCTCCATAGCCTTTTTAAGATCCGAAAGAGGTTGCTTTGCCACTTTCGGCATAAGCTGATCACGCTTCTCCTGTAGAGCCGAATGAAGAGACACGGCGAGCGTGAATTGCTCTGGCTCTTGGGAGAGACGATCGATCCCATCTATAATGCCGCAGGTAGAGAGCGTGATGTGTCTTGCTCCGATATTGAAATCGTCCCTGCTGTTTAGGATGCGCAACGCAGCAAGAACTTCATCGTAGTTAAGGAAAGGCTCCCCTTGACCCATAACAACGACATTGCTTACCCTTTCTTGGAAATCCTCTTGGACGAGAGCCACTTGGGAGATGATTTCTGCAGCCGTGAGATTCCGTGTAAGGCCTTCGCGGCCAGTTGCACAGAACTGACAGGCCATAGGGCATCCTACTTGCGAGGAAACGCATACTGATAGCCGATCAAGGGAGCCGTCTCGATGGTAGACGGGCATGCCCACCGTCTCAACTAATGAGCCGTCGGCCAGGGTCACAACATATTTGCGTGTCCCATCTAAGGAAACTTGTCGGTCAAAAATTTTTACCATCTCCAACGGAAAAAACTCAGAAAGTTTCGCCCTGAGGTCTTTCGGAAGGTTGGACATGGCATCGAAGGAAGCTGCATGATGGCGGTGAACCCACTCGTGAATCTGTTTTGCGCGAAAGCGCGGGTATCCCCACGAGGTAACAAGATCCTCGAGTTCGGCTTCTGTAAGCTTTATCAGTTCGTTATTCATAGGTTCATTATAGACGGTGGCGTTGCTCTGATATACTGCCTCCAGAGATTTACCGTCTGGAAGGAATGCTCCATGGCAGCAGTAGTTGAACCCGCAAAATGCCGCGTCGCCCTCTTAGCTGGAGGAACCAGTGGGGAACGCGAAATTTCCCTTGCATCAGGCAAAGGTGCCGGGGAGGCGCTTCGTGAAGCGGGGTTTATTGTTCAGGAGTTGGATCCGGCGAAGAAGGATCATTTGAAAAAGCTCATTGAGGAGCCCTTCGACGTTGCTTTTCTCTGTCTTCACGGAAAAGGCGGCGAGGATGGCGTGCTCCAGGGATTTCTGGAAACGATCGGTCTTCCCTACACGGGACCAGGTGTGTGGTCAAGCGCGACGGCGATGAACAAGGCCCAGTCCAAGCTCTTTTACCAGCGCGAAGGCATTGCTACCGCTCCCTATCAATATATCAAGAAGGGAGAGGAATATTCCGTTCATGAGCTTGCATTGGCTATGGGCGGAACCTGTGTCGTGAAACCGGCTACCGAAGGCAGCGCTTTGGGCATTTACATCGTGGAAGGCGAAGAAGCTATTGCTGATGCCATCGAGCGTGTGTTCGAAATTGACGAGCTTGTTGTCGTTGAGAAGTATATTCAAGGTACCGAGCTCACGGTTGCCGTGTTGGGAAACAGGGATCCTTTCGCTTTACCTGTCATCGAGATTGTTCCTAAAGCTGACTTCTATGATTTTGAATCGAAATATGCGCCCGGCGGTTCGCAGCATATCTGCCCGGCACCTCTCGATGAGGAGAAAACCAAGCAAGTAATGGACGCCGCTGTCGGCGCCCATAAGGCGTTGCAGTGCAGTGGCGTGTCGCGTTCCGATTTCATTCTCGACGAGGATGGCATCCCGTGGATTCTGGAGACCAATACCATCCCTGGCATGACGGCGACTTCGCTTCTTCCCGATGCGGCCCGGGCGGCAGGCATCAGCTTCCCTGAGTTGTGCACGAAGCTCATTGACTATGCCTTCGAAGAGGGAGAGTAAGCGCTTGCGGCCGAGGGGCGACCAAGGTCACCCCTCTACGGTTGCAGATTAGATAACTAAAACAAGTATTCTCGTTTTAGAACACTCCGCAAGACTTCAGGCCGATGATGATGGCGGCAACGAGGGCAAGAAGAAAGGCCCAGCTGAGAATATAGCAGCCTTTATTGCCCGTGCGTCCAGCCTCCACGAGGCCGTCGATGAACCCGCGTCGCGTTTTGAGCAGCGCCATGCCGCGTTGTTTCTCGGGGAGAGGCTCTCGCTCGCTCGGAAGCCATGTGCCGTTCGAGTTGATGATCTCGTCGACGGCTGGCCCCTTCAACGCCAGCTTCGGGCGAATGCCCTTACCGATAAGCCCGCAGACGCCGTCGACGAACCGATTGAATTCCTCTGCGTAATGGGGGCTGTACCCGATAACTGCGGCCTGTCCCCAATATTCACCTGGCTCAGGTGTTTCCGTGAAGGCGACCAAGGAGAGGATTCCCACGAGTTCCAGACCTTCCGCTGCAAAAAGGCTCAGTTCGCGCGAGAAGCCGTCGTCGAAGTAACCGATAGTTTCGTAGAACTTGTTGATAAGCCACGCGCGATGGACACCCTCGTCCATAGTGAGATTGATGCGGTATCGGTCTCCCACAAGGGTGTTGGAACCCATAAGCAGCGCCGCATCTTTCTTTGAGACCGTTCGAAATGTTTGATATGTACCGAAATACCGTTCCATGAATATTCTCTCCGCCCTGGCTGATACAATACCGTGAGTTGTCGAGAACACCATAACCGAGCCCGATGAATCAGGGAACACTCGCTAGGCCGAGGTTCCTTTTTTTCACCACCAAGGGCGCCGCGAAAGATAGGCTGCGCTATGTCACGAGACACCACCCCCCTCGAAAGACAGCTGAAGAACTTTATCAGCGACGGAACGCCGTCGGATATTATCGCGCGCTACGAGTCGCTGCCCGAACGGGCCCAAAAGAGCGATTTCGGCCGGTTCGATAATAATGTCGTTGTTTTGGATACGGAAACCACGGGGTTCTCTCTCGCCCATGATGAGTTGACGCAGATTGCAGCGGCACGGGTGGAAAACGGCGAAATTGTCGACTGGTTCGTTACCTTCGTGAACCCGGGAAAGCCCATTCCTGAGGATGTCGCCCATCTCACCGATATTCCCGATGAGGATGTGGCTGACGCTCCCTCGGCGTCCGAGGCCCTAGCCGATCTGGCCGCTTTCATAGGAGATGCCGTCGTCGTGGCCCATAATGCCGAGTTCGACCGCAATTTCACGACGAAGCATCCGACGGGCTATCCGCTGCTCGAGAACACTTGGATCGATTCCCTTGATTTGTCCCGCATCGCGCTGCCCCGCATGAAATCCCATCGACTCATCGATCTCGTGAAGGCCTTCGGTGCTCCTCGGTCAACGCATCGGGCCGAGGAAGATGTGGCGGCGACCTGTGCCCTCCTGCGTATTTTGCTTGCTGCTGTGGAGACCATGCCGACTATGTTGCTGCGGGAAATCGCCTCTATGGCGGAACCGAACGATTGGCCGACGGTTGTGGTGTTCAAGTATTTTGCCGAGCGCGCGGTTGAGACGAGCGAGGAGAAACCCCCTCCGTTCTCGCTGCGCACCCTGCGTCGCGAACGTGTAGGAAAAACCGATCTAAGACCGCTCGTGGATGCCGATGAAATCGCCGCCGATCCAGGGCGATCTCTCTTGCTCCCCACGGCCGATGCTGTGGCCCAAGCGTTCACCGCTGAGGGCGTAGTAGGTTCCCTGTACGAAGAGTACGAGCAGCGCGGCGAGCAAGTGGCTATGGCCGAGGCGGTGCGCAACGCGTTTGCCCGATCGCGCAATCTTATGGTGGAGGCAGGAACAGGCGTGGGTAAATCCATGGCCTATCTTTTGCCGGCGGCCATCATTGCCCGAGATAACGGTATTAATGTCGGCGTAGCTACTAAGACGAACGCTCTCCTCGACCAACTGGTCTATCATGAGCTTCCCGCTCTTTCGGAGGAGCTCGGTGCCGACCTCACCTATGCTGCTCTCAAGGGGTTCTCCCATTATCCCTGTCTGCACAAGGTGGAGCGCCTCGTCGTGGAAGGCCCCGGCATGCGCACCGTGGGCAAGGAGCAAAAACCTCAGGCTCCGGCCCTTGCCGCCTTGCTTTCCTTCATTGAGCAGACGGCTTACGACGACATCGACGGCCTGAAGATCGACTACCGCACGCTGCCGCGCTGGATGATCACCACCACGAGCCACGATTGCCTGCGTCGCAAATGCCCGTTCTTCGGCACGTCCTGCTTCGTCCACGGTTCGCGCCGCAAGGCCGAGGCCGCCAATATCGTCGTTACCAATCACAGTCTCCTATTCTGCGATCTTGCCGCTGACGGAGGCTTGCTCCCGCCCATCCGCTATTGGGTGGTGGATGAGGCCCACAGCGCCGAAAGCGAGGCACGGCGCGCATTTTCCCTTGAGTTGGCAGAGGAAGACATTCTCTCCCTCGCGCGCCGCGTAGCTTCCGAGGAATCTCGGCGCAACGTCTTCGTGCGGGCGGAGCGCACCGTTGTCATGCCGGGCAATGAATCCTCGACGACGCTGTTCTATGGGCTCACGGGGAAGGCGCGCCGTGCGGGCGCTGAATTCGGCGAAGCGGCCCAGGCGTTCTGCAAGGCGCTGCCCGACCTGTTCTTCTATGACACCAATAAGCGCTCGAAGGGCTACGAGACGGTGGATCTTTGGTTGAATGACGAGATTCGCCACGGCTCCCTCTTCCAAAACATTGCCCGTCTTGGTCGCGCCATGGCCGAGCGCGCCGAGAAGATGGTGACGGTTTGCCAGGAACTCGTGGGTTATTTGGAGGACATTGAAGGCGTCGCCGTCATTCAGCGCGAAATTGCCTCCATTGCGATGGAGATGAAGGAGATCATTCAGAACGTCGAGGTCATCTGCACGCAATGTCCCGAGCGCTATGTGTATGCGGCGAGCTTAAGTCGCAAGACCGATCGTCCGCAGAACAAGCTGGAGGCCTTGCTCGTATCGGTGGGGGAGACGCTGAACGAGACCTTGTATGCGCGGACCCATTCGGTGGTCTACGCGTCGGCCACGCTGACCGTTGACGGCAGCTTCAACAGCTTCTCCCAGGCCATGGGGCTGAACGAGAGCGAGTTTTCCGTTGCCGACGAGCTGCTGCTTGCCTCAAGCTACGACTTCGACAATCAGATGGTTGTCTATGTTGTCAACGATATGCCCGAACCCAATGATCCGAGTTATCTCGGTGCTCTGCAGCGCCTGCTCATCGACGCTCACCGTGCCCAGAACGGGTCGATGCTCACCCTGTTCACGAATCGCCGCGAAATGGAGAAGTGCTTCGAAGAGGTGCAGCCGGCTCTGAAGGGAGACGATTTGCGCGTCGTGTGCCAGAAGTGGGGTGTGTCGGTGAAGGGCCTGCGCGATGACTTCCTCGCCGACGAGCATTTGTCCCTTTTCGCCCTAAAGAGCTTCTGGGAAGGGTTCGACGCGCCGGGCGCCACGCTGAAGGGCGTCGTGATACCGAAATTGCCCTTCTCGAAGCCGACGGATCCCCTTTCTTGCGAACGGGCCACTCGTGACGATGCCGCCTGGCGGCGCTATGTCCTGCCAGCGGCGGTGTTGGAAACGAAGCAGGCAGCAGGCCGTCTTATTCGCAAAGCTGATGACCGGGGCATTCTGATCCTTGCGGACAAGCGTCTTATTACGAAGGGCTACGGCAAGACGTTCCTGAGATCACTTCCCAGCCAGAATATTCGATTCCTATCGGCGGCTCAGATCGTCGACGAGATAGCAGCGCGCCGCTAGGGGAGCATTCTGATTATGGCAGCGAAGAGGGCGCATCATCCGATGCACATAAAGCGGCGCACGCAGGGGTCTTCCAACGAGATTTCCTTCAGCGTGCTCGATGCCGCCCGTGAGGCTCGCGATGCCGAGGAGCGCGATCGGCGCGAGGGAGGCTCGGGCGGCCCTTCTCTTTTCACATTGGGGAAGGGAAAGAAGCCTCGGCCAACACCGGTCAAAGGGCAGTCCATCGTCTTGTCTGGCGAAGCTCCC
>OGPY01001199.1_pt1 | contig 20500 bp, 18 predicted proteins | sample 1553121 | NCBI WGS metagenome assembly OGPY01 (sample SAMEA2580004, study PRJEB22360) | human gut metagenome
GTTGTCGTGTAAGAAAATGAGGCTTGTTTGAAAAAGTGTAGGGGAAATATTGCGGTCAAATTGTCCTTTTGTAGGGATGGTTATTTTCAATATATTGATATACAGTGTGCTGTCTGATGATAAGCTTGTCTTTATACTGTATACACCTTTCCAAGGCTTCTTAATGAAAAAGGGGAGCCGATGGGTTTAATAATGAACTTTGGCCCCCCTTTTTTGTATGGTAACGAGAAATATTCCGATTACATGATACCGCGTTCGCGCAGTCTTTCCTGCCATTTCCAGGCCGAAGCCAATGTGTCGGCCAGTGTTTCTGTCGCTTTCCAGCCTAAAACTTTATTGGCACGTTCGGGATTGGCCCAAACCTTTTCGATGTCACCTTCGCGGCGTCCTACGATCTTGTGCGGGACTTTAACGCCTGTTGCAGCTTCGAATGTGTTGATCAGTTCCAATACGGAAACGCCGTTGCCGGTTCCGAGGTTGAAGATTTCCACATTATCCAGAGACTTGCCACCCAACATGCGGTCCATGGCGATCACGTGAGCCTTAGCCAAGTCGACAACATTGATATAGTCGCGGATGCAGGAACCGTCAGGCGTGTCATAGTCGTCACCGAATACACTCAGCTCTTTGCGGATACCCATAGCAGTCTGTGTCAGATACGGGATCAGGTTCTGAGGAACGCCGTTAGGCAATTCGCCGATCTCTGCTGTCGGATGTGCTCCGATCGGGTTGAAGTAACGCAGGATGATGCTCTTGAAAGGAGCGCCGGCATGGATCGTGTCGCGGATGATCTCTTCGTTGATCTGTTTTGTATTTCCGTATGGAGAAGTAGCCGGTTTGATCGGAGCGTTCTCGGTTACAGGCAGATTCTCAGGGTCAGGCTGCCCGTAAACGGTACAGGAAGAAGAGAATACAATGCCTTCGATATTGAATTCCGGCATCAGTTCCAACAGGTTCACCAGTGTCACTACGTTGTTGCGGTAGTATTTCAACGGTTGCTGTACGGATTCGCCTACTGCTTTGCTGGCGGCAAACAGGATGATCCCTTTGATTCCCGGATGAGCTTTCAGTGCTTCGCGGGTTCCTTCCTTATCTTTCAAGTCCAGCTTGATGAATTCAGGACGGATGCCTGTGATGCGTTCGATACCGTCCAATACTTCTATATTGGAGTTAGACAGGTCATCAATGATGACAACTTCATAACCTGCGTTTTGCAGTTCTACTGTGGTGTGTGATCCGATGTAACCAGTTCCACCTGCTACTAAAATCTTCTGTTTCATGAGGAGAGAAAATTTATGATTTATGATTTATGAAAGGATTTATGATTTATGATTTATAGCGGCAAGCGGTATTACCTGTTATTATCAAGCAGTATTACCTGTTATTATAAATCATAAATCATAAATCTTTAAACGATCCCCGAGAATCCCATAAACGCCATAGCCAGCAGACCAGCTGTGATTAGGGCGATCGGGGTTCCTTTCATGCCATCGGGGACATTTGTCATTGCTAATTGTTCTCTGACACCTGCAAAGATAATCAAAGCTAATGCAAATCCAATAGCAATAGAGAATGCATATACTACAGATTCTAATAAATTATACTGTTTCTGGATGACCTGGATGGCGACACCCAACACACAACAGTTTGTCGTGATCAGCGGAAGAAACACTCCTAATGCCTGATAGAGGGCAGGAGAAACTTTCTTCAGGATGATTTCCACCATTTGGACCAGAGCTGCGATAATCAGGATGAAGCTGATGGTCTGCATAAAGCCCAGGCCGAATACATCCAGCACATATTTTTGTACGAGGAAAGTCACGAGTGTCGCAATGGTAAGCACAAATGCAACGGCTGCTCCCATGCCTATTGCTGTATCCACTTTCTTGGATACGCCGAGGAACGGACATATACCCAAGAATTGGGACAATACAACGTTGTTGACGAATACAGCGGCGATAAATATCAATATATATTCCATATCTTACCTTGTTTTATGCTTTACGCAGTTTATTAACAATAGCTATCAGGAATCCCAGTGCGATGAATGCACCCGGAGCCAATACAAAAATCAGCGAGCCGAACTGTTCCGGCATGATTGTCAGGTTGAACAGTTTACCCGTCCCCAACAATTCGCGGATAGCTCCTAACAGTGTCAAGGCAATCGTAAAGCCGAGACCGATACCGATTCCGTCGAAAGCCGAGGCCACGACTCCGTTTTTAGCGGCAAAAGCTTCGGCGCGTCCCAACACGATACAGTTGACGACGATCAACGGGATGAACAATCCCAAACTTGCGTATAAGGCAGGAATAAATGCTTCCATGCACATTTGCACAACCGTTACGAATGTGGCGATTACGACAATGTACCCGGGAATACGGACCATATCCGGGATTACATTTTTCAATGCTGATATGACCATGTTGGAACAGATCAACACGAACATGGTTGCAAGTCCCATACTCATACCATTCATCGCTGAAGAGGTCGTTCCCAATGTCGGACACATACCTAACAGCAATACGAATGTCGGGTTCTCTGTGATGATTCCGTTCATCAATATTTTCAGATTACTCATTGTCGTTTCCTCCCTCTTTAGTTGTGTTATCGGATGATGTGGTTGCCCCGGTCAATCCGTCGGCACCGGAAAAAGCACTGTAGGCGCGGTTCACAGCGTTCAGGAATGCACGGCTGGTGATTGTCGCGGCTGTGATGGCGTCTATGTCGCCACCATCTTTGGATACTTTCAGTTCGCCGTCAGCCAAGTTGCGTCCCAATACGCTCTGCTGGTTCTTGTCTTCGCGGAACCATTCCTGCATCTTGGCGCCCAGACCCGGAGTTTCGGCATGTTGCAGTACGGAGTAGTTTAGCAGCTTGCCCTCGGCATCGAAGCCGACAATCACTTTGATCTCGCCACTGAACCCTTTCTGCGTGTTGCTTTCGACAGCTGCTCCTACGAGTTTGCCGTCTTTCATCGCCGGATAGATTTTCAGCGAATCGCCGTCAGTCGTGACAGCCATATAAGCATCTTCTGTCGGTTTGTTATCGAATGCCGGTGTGACTGCTTTGATCGCCGCTTCCAGCGCGGCGGCTTTGGTGGCGGCAATCGGACCGGTGGTGTACATATTCACACCTGCTAATATTGCTCCGGCCACTACACAGATGATCGTGAGTGAAAGGAACATATTGGGTAATGTTGATTTTAGTTTTGCCATGCTTATTTTCCTCCGAAATGTTTAGGTTTCATATAACTGTTGATGAGCGGAGTAACTCCATTCATGATGAAGATGGCAAATGACATACCTTCGGGATAAGAACCGAACAGACGGATAACCGTTGTCAGGATACCAATGCCGACACCGTAGACAATCATACCGCTCTTGCTCATCGGCGAAGTCACATAGTCGGTCGCCATGAAGATAGCTCCCAACATCAGACCTCCGGACAACAGATGGACGAACGGGCTTGCGTATTGAACCGGATTCACCAGGTGCATGATACCTGTAAAGACAAATACCGTGACGAAGATGGATACCGGAACGTGCCAGGTGATGATCTTCTTCCATAACATATAGAACATACCTAACAGCAGTGCCAGTGCGCTGACTTCACCAAGGCTACCGCCCATGTTACCGATCAGCATGTCGCTGAGTGTAGGCATTTTGTCGAGTGCACCCTCGTTCATCAGAGAGAGGACGGTTGCCCCTGTTGTTGCATCGGCATAAGATGTCAACTGTCCGACAACGGGCCAGGTGGTCATCTGTGCCGGGAAAGAGATCAGCAGGAAGATACGGCCTGTCAGTGCCGGGTTGAAAATATTGTTACCTAGACCGCCAAACGACATCTTACCGATACCGATGGCTGCCAGTGCACCGATGGCGATGATCCAGATCGGTAGGTTTGACGGCAGGTTGAACGCCAGCAAAACGCCGGTCAGGATGGCCGAACCATCGTAAATGGTCGGTTCCTTTTTCATCAGGAACTTCTGAATCAGATATTCGAACAGGACACAGAAGAAAACTGAGGCTACGGTTACGATCAGCGCACCCAGTCCGAAAAAGTAGAGTGATACCAGGAAAGCCGGAACAAGGGCAATCAGTACACCGTACATATTTTTGCTTATGCTGTCGCCACCATGAATGTGGGGCGAGGGAGACACGTATAATTTGTTTTCCATATTGCTCTTGTTTTATGACTTTCTTGCACGAATAATACCCATTACTTTGCCTTTGCCCAACCGGATCTGATCCAACAGCGGGCGGTTGGCTGGACAAGTATAGCTACAGGAACCGCATTCTATACAGTCCTGGATGTAGTTGGCTTCGGCCTTTTCCCAATCCTTATAGATCGTGAATTTCATCAGGAAGGCCGGATTCAACCCCATCGGGCAGACGTTCACGCACTTGGCGCAACGGATACAGTCTTGCATCGGTTTGCGGACAGATTCTTCCTTGGTCAGGAGCAATACGCCGGAACTACCTTTGGTTACCGGAACTTCGGCGCTTACCAACGCTTTGCCCATCATCGGACCGCCACCGATAATCTTACCCGTGTTTTCGGGAATACCACCGGCTGCTTCGATCAGCGTGTTGATAGGCGTACCCATACGGACCAGGAAGTTCGACGGGTTGGCAACGGCCTTTCCGGTTACGGTTACGACACGTTCGAACAGAGGTTTGTTCTTTTGGACAGCTTCGTAGACGGCGTATGCGGTTCCTACGTTCTGTACGACGGCTCCGGCCGAGATAGGCAGGGCACCGCTCTTTACCTGGCGACGGATCACGGCGTCGATCAGCTGCTTTTCACCTCCTTGCGGATATTGCACTTTCAACGGCATGATCTCGATTCCGGGATAAGCGGCTGCCAGCTTCGTCAAGTGGGCGATTGCGTCGGGCTTGTTGTTTTCAATGCCGATAACAGCTTTGTTTACATTTACGGCTTTCATCAGCAATGTGACGCCTACCAATATCTGTTCGCCTTTTTCCATCATCAGGGAATGGTCGGAGGTAAGATAAGGTTCACACTCGACAGCATTGATGATGATGATCTCGGCCTTGCTTCCGGGAGGCGGCATCAGTTTCACCTGTGTCGGGAAGGTGGCTCCCCCCAGACCTACGATACCGGCTGCTGCAATCTTGTCGACGATTTCTTTGGATGACAGCGTACAATCTTTTACCAATGCATCGCTGCGGTCGATCGTTTCTTCCCATTCGTCTCCTTCCACATCGATGTAGATGGCGGGACGCTTGTAGCCGCTTGAGTCGAGGGCGTTATCTATTTTGTTTACTTTACCGGATACCGACGAGTGGATGTTGGCGGAAACGAAACCACCTGCCTTGGCGACAAGTGTTCCGACTTTAACCAGATCACCCTTCTTGACCACTGCCTGGGCCGGAGCCCCGATGTGCTGACTGAGCGGTATGATTACCTGCTTAGGTGCAGCTAAAGCGGTAATTTTCTTACCGGCAGACAATTTATTTTCGGGCGGATGTATACCTCCGATTCGAAATGTCCTTAGCATACTATTAGATTTTATTTTTGAATTGTTTCTTCTTTTGTTTCAATTTTAGGAGTTTCTGCATTTGGCGTAGCGTTTGCTGTTGGAGCTTCTGCCTTTGGAGACTCTTTCTTCGGGGCTTCAGTCTTTGGCGCATCAGCCTTCGGAGCGGCTGTTTTCGGAGCTGTTGCCGGTTTTATTTTGTCGGCGTCCACAGCCGGAGCTGCCTCTTTACGTGGCGGGAAGTTTAATTCGTGGATGGCACCGGTCGGACATACGGCTACGCACTTGCGGCATAAGCGACATTTTGTGTAATCGATGTAGGCCACGTTATTTTCCACTGTAATTGCTTCGAACGGACATTCCTTTGCACATTTGCCACAGCCGATACAAGCGTTGGCACATGCTTTCTTGGCTACTCCGCCTTTGTCTTTGTTTACGCAGCTGACGAAGATACGGCGTGATTTGGGGCCCTTCTTACGCAGTTCGATGATGTTTTTCGGGCAAGCTTTTACGCAAGCTCCGCATGAAGTACATTTGTCTTCGTCCACTTCCGGAAGCCCTGTCTCAAGATTGATGTGAATGGCGTCGAAATTACATGCAGCCACACAGTCGCCATAACCTAAGCAACCGAATGAACAGCCGGTTTCTCCGCCGTACAAGGTGGAAGCAATCGCACAACTCTGCACACCGTCGTATTGGTTGGTACGCGGACGGGCGGCACACGTTCCGTTGCAGCGGACAACGGCTACCATTGGTTCTGCACTGGCAGCTTCTTTTCCGAGGATGGTGGCTACTTTGCCCATTACAGGTGCTCCGCCTACGGGACATAACAGGCCGTCCAATGTGTCGGCCTTTACACAAGCCGCAGCAAAACCACCGCATCCGGGATATCCACAACCTCCGCAATTGGCTCCAGGCAATACCTCCTGGACTTGTGCGATACGAGGATCTTCGTATACTTCAAACTTCTTGGAGGCGGCGTATAGAAAAACTGCGCCGATGGCTCCAATCGCTCCTAATGAAATAACGGCAATTAAAATCATGATATGTTTGTCAATTAAGTTTTTTCAAAGTAAATATGAATCGCTTTTTCAGTTTGTCGCGTAAAAAGTATAATATGCAATAATAAGGAACTAAGAGCAGTAATCCGGTTAACCCGCTTGTGGTTTCTTCCCATTGCATACTTGTACCTGTTACAATAGCCGCAAAAACTATGATAAGCGGAAATACAAATGCAAGAAGTACTGCCTGCAGCCCCAGTGAACTTTGTCCGCATAACTGGACTTCTTCATTTATATGGAATTTTCCAGAGTTGTCCGGAACCTCGATGATCTTTTCTTTGCTCTCGGATGCCGTACACATACTTTTCGCATGGCATCCGGAGCAAGCCGATTGTTGGATGATCCTGACGTAGACCGTACCGCCGTCGATCTTCTCTATAATCCCATTGTGATTGATACTTTCGCTCATATTTGTAATCTCGACATTGCAAAACCGAGGCAAAAGTACGTATTATTTGGAAATTATGTCACGATTAACAAAGTTTATTATGGAAATAATAGACTTTGTCTTACCATTTGTAATTAAACCCGAAGCTTAACAGTTCGTTGATCTGAAGATAACTGTCGAAATCTTCGTTTTTGGCGACACCATCGTCATAGCGCAGGTGAAGATTGATCCGGGTTGAAAAGAACCGGCTGATCTGCAAGTTGAACGTATTCTCAAACTCTCCGGTAATACGATGATAATCCGTGAAATAATAGAAACGAGAAGTCCAACTGACATTTCGGTTGATATTGAATGTCATGTTTGCTTCGACTTTCGAACCGATTTGGCTTTGAGAGTTCCTGTATTTGTTAACATCGTCAGGGAGCTCGGCGGCATTGTCTTTCTCTTTAAAACCGTGTCGTTTCAGATCCATATCTATCCCCTTTTGGCTACTGTACATGTAGTTATAAGAGAATGGAGCCACGTTTACATTCAATTTTATGTTTCGGTGTCTCACCTTTGTAAGGGTTTTGGTTAGTTCGTATTTCATACCGATACCGGTATTGAAGGTCATAGGCGCGAGAAATGCCGATAATTTGGTTTCGCTGTTCTGGGCGTAGTTTGTTACTACTTGTGTGTTGAAACTGATGTCGACTGTGTAGTACCACTTGTTAAATGCTTTGTAACCGAACAGCGTATGGAGACGAAGTATCTGGTCGTTTATCTTGTACGAATGTATAGAGTCTGTTTTGTCCGGCAAAGTATTCATGTTCAGTTTGAATTCAAGTTCGTTTGTAACCTGTACTTTGTCTTTATTGTAATCATATTTGAAATATTGCCGGGTATTCATATTGAAGTTCGGATCGCCACCGGCACTCCAGTTCGGTGAAATGTAATTTTGCGAAAACTGCATGGTGCTTTCGAAGTTGGAAGTCCAATAACGGCGTTCCGGGATAAACTTGACCGGAGCGTCCACGTCGCTGAAAGCGTTCGGGTCGCTTTCTATTTTGATTAGTTCAGGTTCGTATGTCGCTTTCTTGATAACATGCGTTTTAACGACATCTGTCGGCAGGTCACGTTCCGAATAACGGAAATACTCCGGATAGTTTATACGTACATAATTATATGCGGTATTCTGCAACTTGTTCTTTAGTATTTCGTCTTGGAACAAAGTCGTATCCGGTTCGAACAATGGGAAGTTGGGACGTTGTTTTGCAATAAAGTCCTTATCATACAATTGCAGGTCTTTCGGGATAAGTCCTCCCTTGAACAGGATCGGGGTGAACAGTGGATTGACAATTGTAGTATCCCGTAGGGTTGCCCACGGGCTGATGATGGTAGACGGGTCGCGTACCCAATTTACCCAATATTGTGCTTCCGGCGATAATTCTATCTCGTCTTTCTTTAAAAAGCGGAGCAAGTTCTCACTCGGTGCGGCGGGTGATGAGTAGCTGCTATTGAGTTTTTCGAACTGTGCCCTGAGGTCGGGGATTTTATCCAGTTCCGTTTCTTCTAAGTCTAATAAAGGAAATGTATCGGGGACAGCAGTCTGAACCGGTTTGTTCAACTGGTTCCCGCTAATTATGTTAACATCCTGTGCTCCTACCCGATTACTACTGAATAACAATACAATAAATAACGCTAAAACAGACCTCTTTATCATTGTCGTATCTTTTTCATTCATTTAAAATATTGGTGCGAAATTAATGAAAAGTTCTGAGATAGACTAATTTATTTTCGGCGTTGTCGGGAACATATCCGTGCGTTTTTGTACGTAAGATGTACGGGAACGGACAATACGTTTAAAAAGTTTGGTGTGTATATGATTGTAAATAAGTGAGTTCCTGATTTAGCATGATCTTTGTTTTATTTTTAGTGGTTCATAAAAAAGATATGATATATGTTTAAACACTATGTAAAAGTCGCACTCCGGCTAATCAAGCGGAGCTTTTTGTTTTCGTCTATTAATATATTAGGGCTTGTGTTGGGGATGACGGCAGCTTTCCTGATCTATCTCTGGATTGTGGATGAGTTGACATTCTAGCTTTCCGGTTATCGCCGGCGATCCCGACCGGAAACCTGGACTCCGTCAACGGCAAAGAAGTGATGAACCTGTTGATGGAACTGAATCGTGAAGGAATGACCGTCGTGATGGTTATCCACTCCGAGGAAAATGCTCGGATGGCAGGTAGTCTGATCCGTATGATAGATGGCAATATTTTGACAGAAAGCAGAAAATGAAAATCCACTTTTGCGCTTACCCGAAAAAGTTGTACCTTTGTTCCCTCGAAAATCAAACGGAATATGGATAGAATCCGATTAAAAGACAAAGAATTTGAACTCTTTATCCCGGAAGAGGAGATAAAGGATGCAATTGCAAAAGTCGCAGAACGTATCCGGGAGGATGTAAAAGGCACGAATCCGTTGTTTGTGGGAATCCTGAATGGAGCTTTTATGTTTACTGCCGAGTTGATGCGTCAGTTGAACGAACCGTATGAGATCACCTTTGCTCGTTATTCTTCTTATAAAGGGACCAGTACGACCGGTGTCGTGCGTGAAATCATGCCGGTGCAGGCCGATGTGAAAGGGCGGACTTTGATCATGATAGAGGATATTATCGATACCGGATTTACGATGCAATATGTTATGGATAAACTCCGTAAGGATGGTGCTGCCGATGTCAAACTGGCGACCATGTTGTTTAAGCCGGATTCATTGAGATGCAATTTGAGACCCGATTATATCGGCATTCGGATTCCGAGTGATTTTATTGTCGGTTACGGCCTGGATTATGATGAAATGGGGCGGGCTTACCGGAATATATATAAGATAATTGACAATTGATAATTATCAATATATAAAGGAGTGGAGAATTTATCAGATTAATGTATAATAAGAGGCGATGGATGGTTGGATAGTTGGCAGGTAATTGTCAATTGTCAATTATCAATTGTCAATTTAAAAAGTTTACTTTTTATGTTGAACATTGTTATTTTTGGTGCTCCCGGTTCAGGAAAGGGAACACAGAGCGAATTGATTATTAAAGAATATGGTTTGGATCATATCTCTACAGGTGATGTTTTGCGTTCTGAAATGAAGAACGAGACAGAGTTGGGTAAGATTGCTAAAGATTACATCGAAAAAGGACAACTGGTTCCGGATGAACTGATCGTTGACATGCTGGCTAAGGTTTTGGACAGCAAGGTGAACTCCAAAGGCGTCATCTTCGATGGTTTCCCCCGTACGATCCCGCAGGCTAAAGCACTGAAAGAAATGTTGAACAAACGTGGAACCGATGTTTCCGTTATGCTGAACCTTCAGGTAGAAGAAGAAGAACTGATCAACCGCCTGTTGGAACGTGGTAAGGTTTCAGGCCGTTCGGATGACAATCTGGAAACAATCAAGTCAAGATTGGACGTTTATCACAAACAGACAGCTCCTTTGGCAGATTATTATATCGGTGAAGGCAAACATGTCGCCATCAAAGGTATGGGTACAATCGAAGAGATTTTCGGTCGTATCAAGGATGCGGTAAATAATTTGTAATGGATTTATGAATGAGGTTTATGATTTATATCTTTTGTCGCTATGAATCATAAATCATAAATTAAAAATTAAAAGTGGCTGAATCAAACTTTGTAGATTATGTAAAGATCTATTGCCGTTCTGGTAAGGGCGGGAGAGGGTCTTCTCACTTTCGCCGCGAGAAATACATTCCGAAAGGAGGTCCCGACGGAGGCGATGGAGGACGAGGAGGCCATGTGTATCTTCGTGGAAACCGGAATTACTGGACGCTTCTCCATCTGAAGTATGAACGTCATATTATGGCGACGAATGGTGAAAGTGGCGGAGCCAAACGTAGTTTCGGGAAAGACGGTGAGGATCGTGTGATAGAGGTTCCTTGCGGAACAGTCGTTTATGATGCCGAAACGGGCGAGTTTATCTGTGACGTGACCGAAGACGGTCAGAAGGTAATGCTGTTGAAAGGCGGACGCGGAGGATTGGGTAACTGCCATTTCAAGACGTCGACCAACCAGGCTCCCCGCTATGCGCAACCCGGCGAACCGGCACAGGAACGTATGGTGATCCTGCAATTGAAGCTGTTGGCTGATGTCGGTCTGGTCGGTTTTCCGAATGCCGGAAAGTCGACGTTGCTGTCTGTCGTTTCAGCTGCCAAACCGAAGATTGCCAATTATCCGTTTACTACGCTCGAACCGAACTTGGGTATAGTAAGCTATCGCGACAACCGTTCATTCGTCATGGCCGATATTCCTGGCATTATCGAGGGAGCCAGTGAAGGTAAAGGTTTGGGGTTAAGGTTCCTGCGTCATATCGAACGTAATTCGTTGCTTTTGTTTATGGTTCCTGCCGATGCGGATGATATCAAGAAGGAATACGAAATCCTTTTAGGCGAACTGGTCAAGTATAATCCGGATTTGCAGGATAAAAGCCGTGTCCTGGCTATCACCAAGAGCGATATGCTGGATGAAGAGTTGATTGAGGCATTGTCCGAAGATCTGCCGGAAGGCGTTCCCTATGTCTTTATCTCCTCCGTTACCGGAATGGGGATCACCGAGCTGAAAGACTTGCTGTGGAAGGAACTGAACAAGGAAACGTTCCACGAGGTAGAGCGTATTGTACATAAGAACATCGATGTAGGCGCACTTTCGCTAGATGATGACGATTTTATCATTCCTCTTGATGAAGATGATCCCGACGACGATGAAGAGTATGAAGAATATGAAGATTGGGACGACGAAGAAGATGAAGATACTTCCAAATGATAAAGTGAAGATGTTGCAATTTCCCGCATTAAGCGAGGATTGCAACATCTCTCATTTTGTGACAACCCGTCAGGGAGGAGTGAGCAAAGGTGCGTATGCATCCTTTAACCCTGGCGAATACAGCGGGGACAATCCGGAAGCTGTCCGAGCGAACCGGAAACTTCTTTCGGATGCAATCAGGATACCATCCGAACGTATCTTCGCGCCTTTCCAGGTTCATGGGGCGGAGGTCCGTTCGATCGAACCTTCTTTTCTTTCCCTTCCATTGGAAGAACAGCAGCTTTATATGCATGGTGTAGATGCCTTGGTGACGGATGTGCCGGAAGTTTGCATCGCTGTCTCGACAGCCGATTGTGTCCCTGTCCTGCTGTATGCTCCCGATGTGAAGGCTGTAGCTGCCGTTCATGCTGGTTGGCGGGGAACTGTATTGCGGATTGCCGGGAAAACTGTTCGCATCCTTATGGATGAATATGGAGCCGATCCTCGTCTCATGAAAGCCGGCATTGCTCCTTCCATCGGTCCCGAAGCCTTCGAAGTTGGCGAAGAGGTCGTCGACGCCTTTCGGGAGGCTGGTTTTGAAATGCCGTGTATCTTGAAGCGCGATGCCGATACCGGAAAAGCCCATATCGATTTGTGGGAGGCCAACCGTCTGCAATTATTGACAGAAGGCCTTTCGGCCGGAAATATCGAACTAGCCGGAATCTGTACCTACGCCCATCCCGACGAGTTCTTCTCTGCCCGTCGTCTGGGAATCAAAAGCGGGCGTATCCTGTCCGGTATTTTCTTGCGTGGTTCCTCCCTGTTTATACAATAAAGGATTACTCCAAAATGGATGCTTTTCATCAGATTTTAGTTGATCATCATATGTCATCATAATGTCTTTTATTGGTTTTTATATAGAGTAGAGGTGATAACACATTTTTTATGGAAAAATAGGTGTTTCAGGAGGATATGCAAATAGAAAAATAGTTTTTTGTAAAGAATTGTGTTTATCTTTGTAGTAAATAGAGTGGTGTATAATATATATGGTCCTTTTGCTTATTAAATAAAAAAGTTATGAGACGAACAGATGTAGTAGAACAAATCAGGAAGGTCATGCAAGAAGTTGCTTAAATATGATATCCTAACGCAGACTCATAACGGCGTAAAAAGTATGCTTGGCTTACATTTTGTATCTACAGGAAAGTTGCCGATTAAAATAGGTAAGATATTTGGAACGTTGTTTGAAAAGAAGCATAGTGGAGACTATGATGATTTTGCGTACTGCGACGAAGAATTAGTGAATGAGTTATATCCTCAAGCTGAAATATACATTATTGCAATTGAAAAATTAATCCTTTCTGACTAAATAGGTTTATTGTTTGTGGTTTTTATAAGTGAAATTTTATGACAAATATTTCAATTTCAGAAGAAATAGCCACGGCCTGTCCGGATTTGCATGTTTTGGCCCTGTCTTGTGATGTTTGCAATTCTGAACCGGACGAAAGGCTTTGGCAGGAGATAGCGGACGAAGAAAAGGCTGTCCGGGAAACAGTTAAACTGGAACAAATCAACAAATGGCTCCCTATACAGGCTACCCGCCAGGCTTATAAGCGTCTGGGAAAAGATCCGAATCGTTATCGTCCTTCTTCTGAAGCCTTGCGGAGGCGCATTCTCCGTGGATTACCCCTTTATAAGGTCGATACGCTGGTCGATCTCATCAATTTGGTTTCTATCCGTAGCGGATATTCCATCGGAGGCTTCGATGCGGATAAAATTGCCGGTGGCAGTCTGGTGTTGGGAGTCGGCAGGGAAGGTGAAATTTATCATGGAATCGGGCGTGGAGAATTGAATATTGCAGGTCTGCCCGTTTACCGGGATGCAGTCGGTGGGGTAGGAACTCCGACGAGTGATGAGGAACGGACAAAAATAGGACTGGATACGACTCACTTGTTAATGATTATAAATGGTTATTCAGGATTGGAGGGGTTGGAGGCGGCAGGAAAGTATGCCGTGGGCTTATTAAGCAAATATGTTTCAGCTATAAACATGGAGGCGGAACTTGTTACAGCCAAAGATCGGACGAAAATAACGCTATAATTCTGTTATAATAGTGTTAATTATGCTTTCAAAACATAAAAAGCACCTGTCTTTATGCTAAAAAACATCTATATCCTTTTGTTTTAATCGATTAATCTATAAATTTGCCCCCGTTAACGATTAACAAAACAAAAAGAAACATGATCGAATTGATTGGAACAAACGCCGGCCTTGTTTGGAACGCATTGAATGAAGGCGGTAAGATGAGTGTTAAGGCAGTAAAGAAAGCTACTAAGATTAAAGCGGAAAAAGATATGTATGCTGCTTTTGGTTGGTTAGCGAAAGAAGGCAAATTGGCTTTCGAAAACGTCGAGGGTGAATTGTACGTTGCGTTAGTATAAATATAGCGTAGCTGAATCTATTGGAAGGAGGGCTGTTCGGATTTTAGTTTGAACGGCCTTTTGTGTGTCCGGACGTTTTCTGTCAAAAAAACAAACCGATTCGTTGTTTTATTCAATTCTATCCTTTACTTTTGTGTAGAATTTGGTGTGAAATGACCGAAGATCATAAAAGATTGTTGGCTGTATTTGATGTTAGGGTTCGTGATTTGATGGAGTTTTGCGATAGGCAAAAGGAGAAAATCAACGAGCTTGAAAGTTCTTTAGCACAGAAAGAAGGAGAACTTCAGCAGGCAATGAAGACGATCGAAGAGTTGAATGCCAAATGCGATAACATGCTGACTGCACGGGTCGTTTCTGTCAACGAGGGAGAAATGAAAAGTGCCAGGATGAGGTTATCGAAGTTAGTGCGGGAAGTAGACAAGTGCATTGCACTATTAAACGAATAGAGGCGATGGACGATAAATTTCTTATACATGTAGAGATAGCCGGTAAAAGTTATGGTATCAGGATCAACCGGAGTGAGGAGCAGGTAGCCCGTGAGGCAGTCCGGCAAATCAGGAAGAAAATGGACCAGTACCGGAAGAAATATTCCGACGTGGATGTAAAAGATTTGTTAGCCATGGTAACCTTTCAGCTATCGGTGGAAAACTTGAAGTTGGAGGATAAGAATGACACAAGTCCCTTTACTGAAAAGATACAGGAGCTGACCGATGAACTGGAAAGTTACCTGAAGGATAAATAGTTGTAAGAATAAAGAAGATGCGTTTCCGCACTACTTTGCATGGGTGTATCCATGTAAGGCAGTGCTTTTTTTGTATAATAATATAACTGAATTTAAACTATAAGTAAAATGGGTATGACTATAATCATAGCACTTGTGACCTTCGTTGTCGGAGGCTTGCTCGTGTGGTTTGTGATGAGAGTCCTTATGAAGTCAAGGTATGACGCTGTGATACGCGAGGCTGAAAAGGAGTCGGAAGTAATGAAGCAGAAGAAGCTGCTCGAAGTAAAAGAGAAGTTCCTTCATTTGAAAGCGGACCTGGAGAAACAGGTGTCCGCCCGTAATTCAAAGATACAGTCTGTAGAGGCTAAGTTGAAACAACGTGAGTTGAATTTGAACCAACGTCAGGAAGACCTGCAACGCAAGAATAGCGAAGTGGATGCCGTGAAGGAGAATCTGGCGGCCCAACTGGAGCTGGTAGATAAGAAGAAGCAGGATTTGGAGAAACTTCACCAGCGTGAAATCGAACATCTGGAAACTCTGTCCGGGCTTTCTGCCGAAGAGGCGAAGGAGCGTCTGATCGAATCCTTGAAAGACGAAGCAAAGTCAGAAGCTACTTCCTACATCAATGAAATCATGGAAGAGGCAAAGATGACAGCCAACAAGGAAGCGAAGAAAATCGTTATCCAGTCCATCCAGCGTGTGGCTACCGAAACGGCAATCGAGAATTCGATTACAGTCTTCCATATCGAATCAGACGAGATCAAAGGCCGTATCATCGGTCGTGAAGGGCGTAACATCCGGGCGTTGGAAGCAGCAACCGGTATTGAGATCGTGGTTGACGATACGCCTGAAGCAATTGTGTTGTCCGGTTTTGATCCGGTCCGTCGTGAAATAGCCCGTCTGGCTTTGCACCAGTTGGTACAGGACGGACGTATCCACCCGGCACGTATCGAGGAAGTGGTAACGAAAGTGAGAAAGCAAGTTGAAGACGAAGTGGTGGAAACCGGTAAACGTACCGTTATCGATCTCGGTGTACATGGTTTGCATCCTGAACTGATCCGTATGATCGGTAAGATGAAATATCGTTCTTCTTATGGCCAGAACCTGTTGCAGCACGCACGCGAAACGGCGAACTTATGTGCTGTGATGGCATCTGAACTGGGATTGAACCCGAAAAAGGCAAAACGTGCCGGACTGTTGCACGATATAGGTAAAGTTCCTGATGATGAGCCGGAATTGCCACACGCAATCTTAGGTATGAAGCTTTGCGAGAAATATAAAGAGAAACCGGATATCTGCAATGCTGTAGGTGCTCACCATGACGAAGTGGAAATGCAAACGCTGCTTGCTCCGATCGTACAGGTTTGTGATGCTATTTCGGGTGCACGTCCGGGAGCTCGCCGTGAGATCGTCGAGGCTTACATCAAGCGTCTGAATGATCTGGAACAGTTGGCTCTTTCTTATCCGGGTGTAGTGAAGACATACGCTATCCAGGCCGGTCGTGAACTCCGTGTAATTGTCGGGGCTGACAAGATCGATGATAAGGATACCGAAAACCTGTCAACCGAAATCGCAAAGAGGATCCAGGACGAAATGACCTATCCGGGTCAGGTGAAGATCACGGTGATCCGTGATACTCGTGCGGTAAGCTATGCTAAGTAGATCGATCATCATTGAATAAGTTTATGGAAGGCCGGGCTGAATAAAGTCCGGCTTTTTTTATTTTTCCGCCAATAATCAGGGGGGCTTCACCTTTGTATGCACTGGTTTGGTTAATAAGATTGTTGATGGGTGAATGCAAATAGTAAAAGTGCCTTCACCTGTTACGGTTGTCTTCATCTGCGGGTTAGTCGGGTATGGAAGGTACACTATAGAGTGGCAGTCGCTATACTTTTATTGTTAAACTATAAAACCATAGAGCTTTTGGCCTAAGTCGAAAACCTTTTCGCCCTTGGTGAAAAAGGCTTTCGACAATGGGCAAAAAGGCTTTCGACTTAGGTCGAAAATGAAAAGAGATATAAGGTAAATATTAAATATTAGTATATTAGGATATTAATATCATTCACAATCTCTTTATTATTCGCTTAAATATGTCGCTTTGTATAAGAGGCCGGATCTGGTGTGTCTGGGCGAGACAAGGTGAAAGTAAATTTTTAAGGTGAAGGCAAGCGTCAGGACTGTCTTCACCCTCTCATATGATAATAGTTAAAGGGTTTCAGGGAATGGTGAAACCCAATCGGATGCTTGCAAAAAAAGCGGTTGCCGATCTCTGGCAACCGCTTTTTTAGTTTGTTATGTGAAACCGGATTGCTTATTTATAGCTGTAGCCCGCTTTCTTCTGTGCGCTGTTGGCTTTGGCTCCGGGGATCAAAGTGAAGCCCCATTTGTATTCCCGGTCTGCCGGTAAAGTATATTCCGGTTCCGGACGTGAATACCAACTGTCGTAGCCGGCCAATCCTTGCTGTTTCAGGTCTACGCATACTTCAACGAAGTTACGTGGCGTGATGTCGTTGATATGCGTCTGGCGAGGTTTGTCATACGGTCCGATTTCCGGACGGTTGGCAATCTCTTCCGGTGTGAAGTTGTTCCACTGGTACGGGCGGTCGGTTGCCTTGCCAGCGTCGAAGTCTTCGACGGAGTTACGCATTGCGTTGAATTCCATCTCGTCGTCTGCAACGATCAACAGGTTCTTGCCTTTACCGCCTAATGAAATCCAACGGGTATCGCAGTGGTGGCCGTTTTCCTGCGGACGGACGTATGGGAAATACTGTTCTTCAGCCGTGCTCTTGTACTGTCCGATCATGTAACCGGCTTTGCGGTCCCAATAGTTTTCCAGCGGACCGCGGCCGAAGTATTCCAGTTGGTCCATCGTTGCCGGCAGACGGAAACGTACGCCGATACGCGGAACGACCATCTTGTCGCGTTCGCTGACATTGGCGCGGCCCGGTGAGAAGGTCGCGGTGGCGGTCGCTTCGGAAATACCGATCTTCACACCGTCCAAGTGGGCAGGCGTGAAGTGGGTGGCCACGTTCATGACACCGTCAGGATAGATCTTGTATGTCACCAGGAACTGGTTGCCGGCCGGCAGTTTATAGTCGACTTTTACGATGGCATTACCATCGATGATCTCGCCTGTCGCGCTTGTCACATTGAAGTTACGGCTTGAGAGTTCCCATATCTCAAGACGTTTCGGGTTGCCGCTTCCGTAGTCGTTATCGTTCGGGGCGCGCCAGAAGTTCGGCTGGATACCGAAACCTTCGTTGAAGTATTCCGTGCCGCCTACTTTATAGGAAGCCACGACGCCGGCTTTCTTGTCGAATACGAAGTTCACTTTGGAAGAAGTCACCTTCAGGTCGTTTCCTTCTTCAGATACGGTCAGCTTGGGGCCTGCGGCCTTGTAAACGGTCTTGTCGGCTGTTACCGGCAAAACAAACTGATCCTGTGCGATGTCGTATCCGGCAGGGATCACGCCATCCTGTTTGGTCGTAGTCACGACAAAGTTCACCAAATAATCGACGCCGGCCTGCGGTTTCAAGCCTTCTACCGGGACTGTGATTTCCTGGGATGCCTGTGGCGCCAGGTCGAGAGACATCTTGTTGCCTTTGATGATTTTGTTGTTTGCCTTGATCGTATAGCTGATCATGTAATCTTTCAGGCTCGTGAAATAGAAACGGTTTGTCACTTTGAATATGCCTTTCGCCACATCTACAGCTTCGAAACCGACATTCTGGTGTGCATATTTCACTTCTTCCATAGCCGGATGCGGAGTGCGGTCCGGACTCACGATACCGTTGCAAAGGAAATTGCCGTCACTCGGCATGTCTTTGCCGAAGTCGCCACCGTAAGCATAATATTCTTTTCCGTTTGCATCCTTGGCAAGCAGACCTTGGTCAACCCAGTCCCAAATGTAGCCGCCCTGGAGGTTCGGGTATTTGTAGATCGCTTTCCACTGGTCCCAAAGGTTACCGGTCGAGTTACCCATCGCGTGGGCATATTCGGACGGTGCAACCGGACGGTCGCTGCCTTCCTTACCTATCTCTTCCAACCATTTTGCACTTGGATACTGCGGGACATACATGTCGGAGTTCCATTCCCACTGTGCACGTTCGTAGTTGACCGGACGGCCCATCATGGTCTTTTCTTTGTCCTTTACATATAAATAGGTCTGGTAGAAGTTGTAACCGTTTCCGGCTTCGTTACCTAATGACCAGATCGTTACGGACGGATGATTTTTGTTGCGTTCGTACATGTTGACTGTACGGTCCATATGCGGTTTCAGCCATTCTGGGTTGTTTCCCAACGTACCGCCTTTGCGCAGGTTGTAGTACATGCCGTGCGATTCGATATTGGCTTCGTCGTAAACATACAATCCGTATTCGTCACAAAGCTCGTAGAATCTGCGGTCTTGCGGGTAATGGCACAGGCGGACGGAGTTCAGATTGTTCCGTTTCATCAGTTCGAAATCCTTGCGCATCAGTTCTTCTGTCACGTAATGTCCGGTCTGCGGGTTGTGTTCGTGGATATTGACACCTTTGAACTTGATCGGCTGTCCGTTGAACAGCAGGACGGTGTATGGTTTGCCGTTGCCGGCGATCTGGTCGATCTCTTTGATTTCGATGCGGCGGAAACCGACGTTTTGCGGGATCACTTCCGTCACCTTGCCGTCTTCCTTGATCGTCATCAACAGCTTGTAAAGGTTCGGATGTTCCGCGTTCCATGTTTCCACATTATCCAGTGTCTTTTCGAACGAAGTCGTTGTAATCGTGTTCGGGCTTACCCACAACTTGTTTTCTGCCGTAGCAGCCACATTGCCTTTTACATCTAATAATTCGTATGTCACGTCGATGTTCTTGACCTTGTCAGAATGGTTCTTGATATCTATTGCCAAGCTGAAGATACCGTTTTTATAGGTGTCGTCGAGCGTGGAGACAATACGGTAATCATTGACGGCGATCTTGGGTTGTGACCATAGATAGACATCGCGTTCGATACCGCTTAGGCGCCAGAAGTCCTGGCATTCCAGATAGGAACCTGTGCTCCAGCGGAAGATTTTCAGCGTCAGCACGTTTTTGCCCGGTTGCAGGTATTTGTTGATCAGGAATTCGGCCGGATTCTTGGAATCTTCGCTGTAGCCGACTTCCTTGCCGTTTACGTAAACATATAGGCCCGATTTGGCTCCGGCGATGTGTAGATATATGTCACGTCCGTCCCAACCGGCAGGAACCTCGAAGTCGCGCCGGTAAACACCTACCGGGTTTGCTTCCGGCAACAGCGGAGGTTGTGGGTTACGTGGTTTGAACTCATATCCGTGATTCGTGTAGATGGCAGTACCGTGTCCCTGTACCTCCCAGTTTCCCGGAACGGTAATGTCGTCCCAATCGGAAGTGCTGACAGAAGGATCTGTGATGTTGGCAGGAAGGTCTTTGTATGAATCTACGAAATAGAATTTCCATGTGCCGTTCAGCAATGAGTAGAAAGGACTTTTTTCATATCGGGAAGATAGAGCTGTGGCACGGTCTCCATAACTCATGAAAGAGGAGCGGGGAGCCTCTTTATTAACGGCAACGACTTGGATGTCCTGCC
>OGPY01001201.1_pt1 | contig 20436 bp, 19 predicted proteins | sample 1553121 | NCBI WGS metagenome assembly OGPY01 (sample SAMEA2580004, study PRJEB22360) | human gut metagenome
CACTATCGTCAATATCGCCATTGACTATTACGGGCGCCACCGGCAGCAGAACGAGTATCAGAAGGCTTCGCGCCTGAAATCATTGATTACATCCGGCAAAGCCGACAATCTGCTCGCCACCTACCGTTATATTCAGAAAGAAAAGGAGTTTCTGCTCTATAAGGAACGGGCCAGACGGGAATTATATATGTTTATCGGACTGGCTATTCTTCTTGTGGCGGCAGGAATTATTATATGGCTGCGTCAGCGGATGAAGATACAGTCTTTGCAGAATGAGGCGCTTATGGCCGAAGCCTCGGGCTTCAGACAACAGGCCGACGCGATCCGGGGCGATGTCAGCCGCCTGGAGACGAAGCTGCACGGACTGCTTGAAAACCGCTTTTCGCTGATAGACTCGCTTTGCCAGACCTATTACGAGTCTCAGGGCACGAAAACCGAGCGAAAGGCTATTATCGACAAGGTGAAAAGCGAAATCGAATCGGTCAGAACCGACTCTTTTCCTGAAATGGAACGTGCCGTGAACGATTGCCGCGACGATCTTCTCGTCAGGGTCAAAGAGGCTTACGCCGACATCCGCCCTGAGGATTACCGGCTTCTGGTTTATCTCGCAAGCGGCCTCTCGACGCGGACTCTGAGCCTGCTCATCGGCGAATCGGTCGAGGTCGTCTATAAACGGAAGTCGAGGCTAAAATCGCGGCTCAGGGAATCGGTCGAGCCTGTGTGTCCCGAAATTATGGCTGTTTTCTGACCGGTTTTCCTTCCGGTCAGACTTTTTTCGCATCGTCTGGCGTAGATCTCTGCTAGCCAGTGCTTTGTCAAGGCGTGTGTCAGACTTTTGCTTTGGTGTTTCAAGGTGATGGGAAGTAATTTTGCATCGGACTTTCGGAGAACCGAAGGTCGGCAAAATCCATTCACATGAACACAAGGCTATTTATTGTAATTCTGACAGCTGTCATTATTTCAGGAACCGGTCAGGCACAGAATCAGGAGGCTCCGGACAGCCTCTCGCGTGAGCTGCAGGAGGTAGTTGTCACGGCAAAGCAACCGGCGACAAAATTGGTCGGCTCCACACTGGTATCAACTATCCCCGGTACGAATCTCGCCGGACTCGGCAATGCACTTGATGTGCTCGCCCAGTTGCCGATGATCAAGGTTGAAGACAATACCGTCAGCGTTATCGGCAAGAGCAATATCGAAATCTATATCGACGGACGACCGATGCGCGACGAACAGGAGTTACAACAGCTGCTTTCTTCCAATCTGAAGAAAGTGGAACTTCTCATGGCACCCGGAGCCGCTTATGCCAGCACAACCGGAGCGGTGCTTAAAATCACGACACGGCGTAATTTCGTGAAGGGGTTGTCGCTTACCGACCAGTTTCTACTTGAATGCCGGCGCAAATGGTCGGTTATGGATTACCTCGCCCTAAGCTATCGGGCCGGTAACTGGGAGTTCTTTGCCAATGGTACGTTAAAACACTATAACTCACTCACAAAGGGGGTGACAACCAATACTCTCGTCTATAACGGAAAGGAAACTGTCGTTGGCAGCAGTCAAAGCAATTCTTTCCCCACCACGGTCGGCGTGATAAAGGCAGGATTCAACTATGCCAATGGGCCACAATCGTTTGGTGCGTATTACCGATATAACCCGGAGCGCGGCGATTTCAAAAACGCAGGCAGCGAATGGCTCGACGACAGCCCGCCAATCAGCAGTAATATAGACAAACGTATCAGGGCGCACAGCCACCTCGCTTCTCTCTATTATGAAAATACTTTTGCCGAAAAATATCTTCTTCACTTCGACGGCGATTTCCGCCGGTCAAATGAAGACATTTCTTGACAGATCGCTGACCGTCAAGCTGTCGGCTACAGATATATTCAATACCTCGAACAACGGCTGGACAATGGACACGTTCGGAGTCTTTGTCGACAAACGCCAGAGCTACGACCGCAGAGGTGTCTCCCTCGCCGTCACTTATAATTTTCAGCCGCGCAAGAGCAGATATAAAGGATCGTCGGCCGCCGAAGCCGAAATGAAACGACTTTAACAACAGCTTGTCATACACGGAAAAGCCTCGACAGCGATGCCGGGGCTTTCCTTATGGGGGATATTCTGCTCTCAGAGGACGGCGAGAATCTGGTCGGCGTGGATCTTCGTCTTGATCTCTTTCGGCCCGAAGATGCGCGTTATCCGGCCGTCGGGGCCGATGAGGAATGTAGTGCGGAACGTGCCCATATACTTGCGGCCATACATCGATTTCTCGCCCCATACGCCCATCTGTTCCTGAAGGCGATGGTCGGTGTCGGCGATGAGGGGGAATGGGAGGTCGTGGGCCGCGATGAACTTCTTGTGGGAGGCTTCGGAGTCGCTGCTGACTCCGACGATTCTGTAGCCTTTGGCGGCGAGCGCGCCGACATTGTCGCGCAGCGAGCAGGCCTCGGCCGTGCAGCCCGACGTGTTGTCTTTAGGGTAGAAATAGAGCACAAGATTCTGTCCGGCGAAATCCGACAGCTTCACCTCGTTGCCGTTCTGGTCGACGCCCAGCAGTTCGGGCGCTTTGTCTCCGATATTCATAATGTTCTGTTTTTAATCCAGCTCAAAGGTAGCGAAAAAATCGGAAGTAAAACCTGTCCGACACAGTTTTCACTTCCGAAAATTAGATTGTTTGAATTGCATATAAGTCATATAAAAGCTTGGCTGAATGGCGGATTCTTCATGCCTTTGTAGGTGAATCACAAATAAATATAAAAATTCTTTTGCATTATGAAGACGATAATAGCCCTTATTGGTATCCTCATCATGTCGGCAACCGCTTCCCTTCGGGCCGCGACGGCAGCCGACAGCATCATCGGCGACTGGTTCGCCCAGATCGACATTCCCCAGAACGAATTGACAATTCTGATGGAAATCAACATCGCCGACAGCGAAAACTGCACGGTCAAATGCACGTGGACAGGCGGCTTTCCCACCGAGGAAGAGTCGGGTAAAGCCAAATACCGTTTCGACGGCAAGCAGCTCACAGTGACATTCCTCAATGAAGAAGAGCGAATTGCCACAGACAATATTTTCGGACTCGAAAACGTTTACGACGTCAGTCTCGCTCCCGACCGCCTCGTCATTCTCAAAAAACGGCAGTTCCGCGGTGTCGATGTCAACTTCGGCCGGGGGTATCAGAACCGCGGCTTCGCTAAGATAATCTTCGGCGACTGATAGCCGGGCGAGATTTCGTATGTCAAACAATTTCAAGAACGATAAATTCAACGGACTTATCGGAGGGGGCTTCAATTATGACCGGTCAAAATTCGGAGATACGTCGGACCACTCTACCCAGCCCTGGATGGATGCCTCGGTGCAGTATGCCTTTAACGGCCGGAACTCCATCAGCGCCGATTTCCATCATGCCACATGGACGCTCGCCTCGTCATACAGAAGCACGGCCGTCATTCAGTCGAACCCTCTTTTCAGCTATACAGGCAATCCCGACGTCAGCCCGTATAAGAGTTACGACCTCACTCTGAGGTATGTCTATATGCCCGACAACCGGTTCAATTTCGCGGCATTCGGCAACAGCGGGCTTATCACCGACCGCTATGCCTACGTCTATATGGCATCGCCCGACGGCATTCTGCGAACGATCAGGCAGAAAGGCGTCGGAAACTTCTATGAACTGCTTTACGGAGTTCAGGGCACGGCCAGACTGCTCGGCAACAGCCTGATGATCAACGGACAGATTGCCCATCGCATCGTGCGCAACGGAGTGCCTTTCGACTGGACGCGGCAGCGCGTGCTCTGGTATCTTCAGGCCTTCTGGTATGTCGGAGACTGGAACTTCGGTTTGCAATATCAGTCGCCTCAGGAATATTGCGACGGATATGTCAACGGCGCATGGATTAAAAACAAAAGCGCCTATACGGCAATCGTTGGGTGGGGGAACTCATCGTGGAGTCTCCAGGCCAGGCTGACGAACCCGTTCCGCTGGAACTGGAACGCCGGATCGTCGGAAACCACAAGTCAGAGCTACGATGTCAGCAAGACGTTCTACAACGTAAGCTACCACTGCTATGTCCTTGTTTCGGCCACCTACACGTTCGGCTTCGGCAAGAAAATACAGCGCGGCAACGAAGCGTCGCAGCAGATGGGAACCTCGTCGGGCATCCTGCAATAACCGTCCGACGTCAGAATTCGAACTCTTCGAGAGTCAGAGTGGCGACCTTTTCGATCTCGGGCACGAGACGCTTGAAGTGGGCCGACGACATGTGGGCCTTCAGCGAAGCCCGGTCTTTCCATGTCTCGTAGATCACCAGACGGTCGGTGTTGGTCAGCGAGCCGAGAAGGTCATAATCAACGCATCCCTTGTCGTGGAGCGATAACTCGACAAGTTCCGTTGCCAACTCGATTGCTTTCTTGCGGTTTTCTTCGGTCTCGGCGATGAGACCACAGTTAAGTCTTATCATAGTTTTTTATAATATAAAGGTTGAGACCCGGATTTTGTTCACCGCGGGTAGGGCGATGTTCACTTGTCGCCATTGCGAAGTCTGCTTTTGTGAATTACGGTCAGTCCTCCTGTTCATAATAATATGAATAGTCGATACCTTTCATAAAGGTGTCGCGGTCGTTTATCTTGTCAGTAAGTGCTGACCGAAGCAAATCGGTTATAGCAGTGGCGTCGGCAACGCTACGGGTTATAGATTCGAGGTATTTACGTTTGTCGACATGGCTCCAGTCAATGCACTGTCGCAGATTTTTCTTCAACATGAGGTCGAGCCAGATGCGGGTTGCGCGACCATTGCCTTCCCTGAACGGATGGGCGACATTCATTTCAACATATTTATCAATGATATTCTCGAACGAATCTTCCGGCATACGTTCAACATCAGCTAAGGCCTGACCCAGATATTGAGCCATCGCAAACTGAAACCCCGCCTTGGCTATATTGACAGTCCTGATCTGTCCGGCAAAATCATAAAGCCCTCCGAATAGGTAAGCATGAATCTGCTGCAATCCTTTCACCGTGCCGACCTCGATACTGTCGATAAGGCTGCTCTCAAACAAAGCGTATGCCTTTGACCGGCTTTTGCCGTCAATGCTCTCGTCGCTGTTGGTGAACCATTCAATGAATCTGGAAGCCTTATTGTTCGGGAAACTCTTCGCCAAAGCTATTACCCCGTTATTGTCAAGCACATCGGTTAGACGGCGTTTCCCGTCCGGAGCAAGAAGCTTCAACTGGTTAGTGCTGCTAACCACTTCATTGCCTTCGTTGCGAAGCTTGGTTTTCAGGTACTTCCAGTAATTGCGGTTCTTGGCATAATCATCCTGTGCGTTGAGCACCCCGACAATATCAAGCACCGAGAACCACCATTTGGCTCCCGCCTCGTCCCAGACAGCCCGCACTTCGCGGTCGTCAAAGAATCGTATCGATATTTTCTGCACTTCGCTCATAGCTTAATTCATGGATTACTAAAAGTCATCGTCAATCATGTCGTAGTCGTCCTGCTCGTCATGGAAATCATCATATTATTCTTGATGATACACTTTATAGCTCATAGTAGAACTTTCTATCTTGATGATAAATTATTGATGGTCTCTATATCTAAATATGTTTTAGCATATTCTATGTTCAATAGTTCATCAGATAAGAGATAGTCGTATTTTTGGAACATCTTGCGGTCCCGAGGAAGCATTGATGCTAGTTCGACTATATCGGGTTTATTTGCTTGCCGTAGGCTCTCAATATTTTCTTTCGTCAAATTTGATACATAGAAACTGTCACTATCACATGATTTATTCAGGCAATATTGAGCTAACAATGCCAATGTTCTGTTAGCCTTTGTTCCTGCCCAATTGAAAAAATAGGTTTCATTACCATATTGAAGAAACGCTGTTTCGCCAAGATTATGGTGATGAAAGAATAGACGACTCTGATTCAGATGCTCCTTGGTCTTGGTTCGGTCATCAAGATATGGGTATATAGTATCAGATAGATATATCTCTCGCATCTTTTCAACAATAATGCGATCAATATCTATACTTTCGCCAGCAAATCTTGCCGCTCCACCAGATTTAATATATGATACATATATCTTTGAGGTCGCTTCATCAAAACTCTCTACAAGCCAACGTTGTCCAGATAATATGATAACATTACCAATTTCTGGAATATGTTGTATCATTCCTATGCGTTTTGCGTTTACTTTGTCTATTACCGTCAAATCAATAGGTGATACAAATGCGACATAGAAATCTGGAGATTTCAGTATTTTTTCGCCAAATTCCCCTACTACAATCTGTCCAGTATTAAGTTGTGAAATGACTTTATTTTCACCCAAAGACCTCAATAATTTGAGGAATATTTCGGGTGTCACATTCTTGAACGCACCGTTTTGGCAAAGCAGCATCCAGCCATCTTTAGGATAAAATCCTCCAAATTGAGCTATAACGGCTAATATCTGCTGAATGAGTGTCGAGAAATGACATCTGTTTATAGCGGATGTTTCATATTTGTGTTCGCGCATCAATTCGATAATCGCAATATTCTGCACTAGGTTGCGCCTCAAGTCGTACAACAATCCACTATCGTATCCTTCAATGGAAAATACCCGCAAAATAGAAGGCTCATCTCTTCTGCCCGATCGCCCAAGTCTCTGTCGAAGTCCTGAAACAGATATTGCCGTACCAATTTGAGCTATTGATTTAACTTTGCCTATATCCACTCCCAATTCCAATGTTGAAGTGCAAAGAGCCGTTATAGGATGTTCGCCTCGTTGTAAATCGCGTTCAATAGATTCTCGTTCTAATTTGGATATACTGCCATGGTGCACTCTGAACTCATTAGGGACATTCTTTTCTTCGCACATATCTGATAACTGTACGGCGAACTCTTCGGCTGTTCCACGACTATTGGTAAAGACAAGGTTATTGCTTCCACGTAGGTTGTTGAATATTTCTTTTGATATTGGAGGCGTTACATCTGTATTTTTTGATGATACATATTCTTTGACCAGTATCTTAATTTCATGATTGCTCTCTCCTTGCGGAGGTATGATGCATGGCATAGCACCATCATTGCGAAGATAATATTTCACAGCATCATAGTCCGAGAATGTCGCACTCATCGCTATACGGGGTACGCGACGGCGTGTAATATGTTCGATTCGTGAAAGTAATGATTGCAACTGCTTGCCTCGTTCCGTGCCTATAAAAGAATGCAACTCATCAATGACTACATATTGAAGAGAAGATAGTGCGCCCATCACAAATCGCTCACGATTAATCAAAAAAGATTCTAGAGACTCAGGGGTTATTATAATGATGCCATTTGGATTCTTCAGCGATCGTGTTTTTCGGGCAACATTAATGTCTCCATGCCAAGGTATAACATCTATTCCCATCTCGGAAGTCATATCTGACAGTCGACGATATTGGTCATTGATGAGAGCTTTTAATGGACTTACATATAAGACCTGATAACCAAAAAATTTGCCGTTTTGCAGTATAGATGTCAGTATGGGCAAGAATGCCGCCTCGGTCTTTCCACCGGCGGTTGATGCGCTTATAATAACATCGCTGTTACCGGTAAGCACGGCAGGTATGGCATTTTCCTGAATATCTTTCAGAGATGTCCAACCCTGTCGCCAAATCCATCTGCGAACGCGCTCGTCAAGGAGGTCAAACGATGCTGAAACTCTTGACATAAGAACTACAATTTGAATGATGCAAAAGCATCATCATCTGACTTATTTTGCGTTGCACACTGTTGTGCTATAATTCCCCCAACTTGGGTTGGTTCTACATCTTGCACAACCTCGATTTGCTCAATCATATCCGACCATTTTAAGCTAGGGTATTGTTCAAGCATTGACAACAAATCCAAAAAACCTTTAATTGTATTTCGCGGGGTGCGGTAATAGCTATCTCCGATTTTATTTGCACAATGATTTAAATACGCCAACAACGCATCATTCGGCACCAAGTATTTGCTCGTATCTCCACCCGCGAAGACATTGCGCAAGTTCATCAATAACAGGTACAATTCCTCTTTTGTAAGATTTGCGAGTCGAAGTACTGTCGAGTTATAGTCAGTCAATCCGAGACTTTTGGAAAAACTGTTCTCGGCTAATCTTGATTTCAACGCCTCGTAACTATACAGTCCTCTATTGCCGTCGGTTAAAAACTCCGGCGTTCCCGACATAATAAAGCCAATATGCGATAAAGTACCTTGAAGCGTATTGTTAAGGATATTCAATATCTCCTCATAGTTGGCTTTACGTGATACGCTATTGGATATTTTGTATAGATTTACCATCTCGTCTAAGCATATCATCAAGCCTCCATACCCTGCTTTTTGCACCAATATGGAGTATAATTTCAGAGTATTGAAGAATGACGCATCATTGATAAACTCACGTACGCCAAGGTCGCGCAGGCAGTCTGTCTTTGTCGTATATTCTGCTTTTAACCAGCGTAAGACACAATCTTTTAGCGCATCATCGCCAGATTCATACGCTGTCCAATATTTATTAACAACCTGTGCGAATGTATATCCACCTGGGTATTCATTTAAATCGATTAACTGCTCATAGATAATCGTTGCAACTTCACGATGGCTATTTTCTGCCTCCGTTCTTGCTTTCGATATAAACTTTTCAAGAATGTTTGGCAATGCATTCCCATCCTGTTTGGTGCGCGTGGATATAGAAGATATTAGCTCCGATAATAGTACTCGAGCATGACCATCTGTTCCATGCAATCGCTTAGTTGGTGACAAATCTGCATTCATCGTCACTAATCCTTTCTGCAAAGCAATGCTTCTGACAAGCGACAGGAAAAATGTCTTGCCTGAACCATACTCTCCAATGACAAATCGAAATGAGGTACCGCCTTCTGAAATAGTGGCGATATCATTAACAAACGATTTCAATTCTTCACTTCGTCCAACTTGAATATGCTGCAATCCGAGTCGCGGCACAACACCAGTCTTCAACGATTGAATAATAGTATCTCGCTCTTTGGGTTTTATCATATCAACTGTTCTTTATAATCCAATGTAACATATATATTCTCATCGTCATCTTCGATAACAGCATCATCAACTTTTTCGTATGCGAAGTCATTGATTTGTTCTAATACTGCACCCATCATCAATCCATGCTCTTTGCATATTTTTTCGACCTCTACGCGCTTCCACGTTTCTTTTGCTAATAAAGATTTAAGTATTTTCATCCACGTAGTCGCAGTTGCGTCTAACTCCATATTTTGGGGTAGAGCAGGCTCTTCCTCGACAAATATTTCTGACAGTAGTTTCTGAGCCGCTTTTGTTTGTTGTTCAAAGATATTGAGCTTTTTCGGATTAATAATTACACTTGATTCAATAGTCTTTTGTGAATATGCCGATTGGCGATTTATAGTAAATTCCACGGCGTCCGATTTCTTCTCTACCACAGCGAACCCCTCTTTATCGGTAAGCAATCGGTGAATCTGAGAGTGGATGTTATCAACTTCGATACCCAACAATGGTAATACTTTTTTGAGACAGTCTATGCGTTTGGGATGAATATCACCGTTTATACAAGCTAACCGAATTAAAGCGTTACCTATTGTTGTCCGATGCTCACTCGTTAAATTGGCAATAGCGTTTTTTGTACTCTTATCAAGGGGCTGCTTTTTCGATAAGAATCGCCATCGGATAACTGCTGTCAAATGGATATGATTGCCAGGTGTGTTATTATATAATTTCAATTGGTCTGTAACAAATACTAAATCACTATCGGTTGCATTGTCTGCATGCACGATATACGATGCTAATTTTATAAATAAATCAGCTCTGTCATAGGCTGGTGTAGATTTAATAGGGTAATGTTCTTTATTTCGATATATTACACATATATCACCAAAATTGAAACGTTTTCGGTCGATATCATAATTCGGCACTATACCATATCCCAATCGAAATAGACCGTTAATAATAGAGTCCGCATATTCTTTATGAATGCTTTTGTCATCTTTGCGTTTGTATTCCCATTGAGTAAGCAACCAATCAATCGGTGTAACTGAATAATTCTCCGACTGCATTTTGTTCTCAATGTTTATTATCAATGTTTGAATCTTTGGGAACTCTCGAATATCTATATCGTCTGGTAATACCTGAATTGCTGCAATTGTTTCTTTGCCGTCATAACGTTTCTTTATCTCATTATAGCGTTTGAATTTAGATGTAATATTCCAGTAATAGCAGTTCCAAATGGCATTATGTACTTTCCAAAGGTCACTGGGAAGAGATTCTATTTTATAATGTAAGTTAACTTGTTCTGACCTGAAAAAGCCACTATAGAAATAATCTACTGAAAATTGTTGTGCCATTGTCATTTTATAATTTATATCGAGATCTTTTTGCCACTTCATGAAGTCGTCAATAAAATATTTACGTGCTACTGAAATATATTCAGATGGCACAATTTGTGCAACATCATATATTTCTGTGGCAATGTCAAAAGCATCATCTGAAGAGAATGTCCTTTTGCATGCAAATTTTTGAGCAACTATATAGTCTTGGAATGCTCTACAATTTCCTAATATTCCTTTCGTCTCAAATTTTTCATGTGCGTTACGAAAGTACTTAACTATAGCATTCCCAATTAAATCGCATAATTTCTGGTGCACTTGGGTGTCATTATGCACAGATGATACATTTATAGATTTATGCAATTTTATTAAATCATACAATAGTGATTCCCGTTCAGAATTATTTGTCTGTGGGTCAATAAACATCCGCAATTCACACCCGTAAAGATAAAACAATAGAATCTCTGTGGGGACATCAGCAACTTGAATATCATCGGCTAACCACATTAAGTATTTGAGTCGCCAAGCAGGAGACATATCGTTATATGAACAAAAAATATTTTTGTCGTTTGAATCACTTATAGGCAAATTTGGATTAAGCACGGGGCCAAAAATGTATGATCCTTTGTATCCAAAATAGATGTTATCTTTAATGACTCTATCCGGAAGACGAAAACATTCGCCAACATAAAAATTGCCTCGTGTAAGTTTAATACCTTGTACTTCTATGATTTCGTTCGATTTAATCCATTGACATAATTGACCGTGAGACTTATCAAAGGACTTTAAAGCTTTTTTTGCGTCCTCATGGTTAATGATAGAAACCACATTTAATAGGGTTCTATTTATATATTGTGCAACTATTGGATATTTTTCTGCCAATGTGTCAAACTGCTGTTTTAGCAACATGTAATCTTTATGCTTTTTATAATCCTCTGCAAGATCAAACATCAGCACAAAGGCGTAGTTAGAATTATCTTCAAGGTCTAAATACTGTCCTTGAAGAAACTGAACTTTAAAATAACTATAAAACTGCTTTTGCTGATGATTGGCTGACTGCAAATCATCAACAGAATAGATATAAGTATGTTCCCAATGAGGTACGCTCGTTGTTGCACAGATATCGAGCTCAATTTTATGCTGTTTTGATAGATTAGTACTATCAAATATTGGAGTCGTCTCATCAGTATATGCTAAGGGCGTATCTTTACTTTTTTGATTCACCTCTCTGTGCATTGCGTGTGTTGCAAGGCCATTAATAATTTGTGGAACAATATTAGTTAGTCTGTCGATTATTGGCAATACAATGGACAACTTATTATCCTGTGCCTCATAATGTTGATGTAGCCCAGACTCGGAGGATAATTGTTGACAAAACTTCTTATCTTGTGGATGTCGAGACTCTAAATTATGTATATTCCCCAAACATTCAGTCTTCTGTATATCGAGTTGAAAGTTGGCAGATTTATTTATACTATCATCCAACTTTATTCTGGTAACTCCATCATCAATATTGTTTTCGGACTGTAAAATATTATTAGATTGATGATTCTGTTTCTTCTTTTTGTTCAAATCAATTTTTGTAAAAATGGCAATTATCCCTCCTATTGCAATCAATATACCTATTCCTATGATAATGGATGGTACTATCATAGCATAAATGCTAACTAAGAAGGAATAAATTATCATCTTATTATAGTTTATTAGATCAAACGAATATAAGTGAAAGAATACGGTAGAATCGTGGTTGAGCTGCATCATATCTTACTTCTTTCCCGTTGGCAAATGACCTGAAGGTCGGAAACATCGTCCTCAATGGTGAGGGTCTGCTCCGCAGCATAGCAGTCGAGAAGAAAAAATATGCCTATGAAACGGCGTAGATATGCGTAGGCCTGCATGTTGGAGAGCTGTAAACACTGTGCAAAATCTCGAATAAAAGCCACTACATATTCAATTCTATTAAATATTTCTTTCTTATCCATGACTAAGCTTTATTGCTTACGATTAAATCTTTAACATCAATGTCAAGTAATTCTGAAATCCTCACAAGCGTATCAAGAGAAGGTTGCATTTTGTTGGAACACCATCGGGAAACGGTGGCTTCATTTTTGCCGACTTGCTCGGCAAGCCATTTCCCGGTTTTACCGTTCTCAACTAATGCAATTTTTATCCTGTTTATCTTCTGTGATTCCATTATTTACTTGCTTATTGAATACAATACATTGATGTTTAACGCAAAGGTAATAATAATTCTTTGAAAGACAATCGAGAATTTAGAATAAGATGAAGTCAACTTATTAATGTCAAATAAACGCCATGATCAGCATCTTAAATATCGGATGTCCTCGCCTCCTTTTCTGAGCGCTTGAGGTTGGCGCTTATCCGTTGGGAAAAACGTAAACAGAAAAGGAGTGCGGCTCGGTGTGAGCCACACTCCTTGTGCTGTTGGTGTTGTGGGGAATTATTTCACTTCTCAAATCTAACCATATCTGATTACCAATATTTTAGCATTGCATTGCACAAATATGGAGATTCAAATTCTTTGCGATTAATAATATTATATGGTGCAAAGCGGCTTCGCCGATAACATAGGAATGACATCGGTTACTTTGTCGTTGTGAATCTCATCTTGTTTCTTCCCATTCCTTTTTAACTCGCTCGACTTCCGCTATCAGCTGCTGCTCTGTGGGAAGATAGAGTTGATATTTAGATGCAACAATTGTGTTGTTGTCCGAGGGAAGGGTCATCTTAACCAATGTGTCGTTTTTGGCAGTGCATAGTAATATGCCGATTGTGGGATTCTCCTCCGGTAGTTTCTCCGTACGGTCGTAGTAATTGACGTACATCTGCAATTGTCCAAGATCCTGATGAGTTACCTCGCCTGTCTTTAACTCAAAAATCACGAACCGCCGGGCAAGACGGTTGTAAAAGACTAAGTCTATGAAAAACTCGTCATCTTCGAGAATGATTCGTTTTTGACGCGCTACGAAAGTGAATCCATTACCAAGTTCAAGAATAAATTCTTGTAAGTGATTGATTAATTAATTCTGTTTCAAGATCACTCTCGTAATAATGTGCTTTCTTTTCCAATCCCAGAAATTCCAACACCATTGGATCCTTAATTATTTCCTGCGGTGCTTCGGGTGCTCTCTCTTTCCGCGCCATTGCGAGCACAGATTCTTTATCATTGCTAAGAAGCAAGCGTTCATATAGCATTGAATTAATCTGACGTTGCATTTGGCGTGCAGTCCAGCAATTATTTGCCGCTTCAAGCTCGTAATATTCGCGTTTGTCTTTGTCTGGAATTTGAATTAATGCACGATACTGAGTCCAGTTGAATTGTGAACGCAGTGCGTTCACTTTTGGGTATTCCAGGAAAAACTGCCTTGCAAAATTAAGCTGACGATAACTAAAACCACTTCCGTATTCGGGTTCTATCTCTTGGGCAAGATTCTTTATAAGACCTTTACCATACTCAGCACGCGCACTTCCGCCCTGTTCTTCTTCGACAATGCGTCGTCATATTTGCCAATACATCTGCACACGACAAAAGTCAACTGAGCGGACAGCATTAGACCGAGAGTTTTCAATAATCGAGCGTATTTCAGATGCTAAATTCTTCATGGGTTTATGATGACAGTGTGTCAGTTACTTTGCAAACGACAAATTGATAGCCTTGGAGGTCACGGAAGTCTTGCCCGACCCATTAGGCCCGGCAATCACAATCAAAATAGGTCGATGATTACTTGCAGCCATTCATTATTCTGTTTATGGCATCGCCCCATTTCTCTTGAGCTGCCTGCTTAGCAGCTTCAATCCCGGCAGCAACACGCTCGGCAGCCCGGCGAGTGCTTTCGCGAGCATCCTCGGCAACCTCACGCATAATCTGAGCCATGCGCTCGTCGCCCGGTTCCTCCATCGACGTAAGTCGATAACTATTCATCTGCTCTTCCGACATAGTCTATAATCTTTTCTTATTCAACGCCAAAGTTACTCAAAGATTTGCCTTGACGCAAATCTTCGCGATGAATGTTTCGCAATGACAACAGAAAAGGAGTGCGGCTCGGTGTGAGCCACACTCCTTGTGCTGTTGGTGTTGTGGGGAATTATTTCACTTCCTCGAATTCGACGTCGTCGATGTGGTCGCCGCCCTGGTTGTCGTTGCCGGGTGCGCTCTGGCCGGCGCCGGCGCCGGGGTTGGCTGCCTGCTGCTGGGCGTTGAGAATATCCTGCTGGGCTGCGCCGAAGGCATTCTCGATGTCTTTGATGGCGGGCTCGATGGCTTCGACGTTCTGGTTCTTGTGAGCTTCCTTGAGTCGGCCGAGGGCTTCTTCGATGGTTGCTTTCTTGTCGGCGGGAATCTTGTCGCCAAGCTCCTGAAGCTGTTTCTCGGTCTGGAAGATTACGGCGTCGGCCTTGTTGAGGGTGTCGATGCGCTCTTTCTCCTTAGCGTCGGCGGCTGCGTTGGCTTCGGCCTCCTGCTTCATGCGCTTGATCTCTTCTTCGCTCAGGCCGCTCGAGGCTTCGATTCTGATACTCTGTTCCTTGCCGGTGGCCTTATCTTTAGCCGACACGTTCAGAATGCCGTTGGCATCGATTTCGAAGGTGACTTCGATCTGAGGTATTCCGCGCGGAGCGGGAGCGATTCCGTCGAGATGGAATTTGCCGAGGGTCTTGTCGTCTTTTGCCATGGGGCGTTCGCCCTGAAGCACGTGGATCTCAACCGAGGGCTGGTTGTCGGCGGCTGTCGAGAAGGTCTCGCTCTTGCGCACGGGGATGGTTGTGTTGGCTTCGATGAGCTTTGTCATCACGCCGCCGAGGGTCTCGATGCCGACGCTCAGAGGAACAACGTCGAGCAGCAGTACGTCTTTGACGTCGCCCGAGAGCACGCCGCCCTGAATGGCAGCGCCGATGGCCACTACCTCGTCGGGGTTGACGCCTTTCGACGGGGCTTTGCCGAAGAATTTCTCAACGACGGCCTGAACGGCGGGGATACGGGTCGAACCGCCGACGAGGATAACTTCGTCTATGTCGGCCGGAGTCATGCCGGCGTCTTTGAGGGCCTGCTCGCAGGGCTTGATGGTTGCCTGAATGAGCTTGTCGGCGAGCTGCTCGAATTTGGCGCGTGTCAGAGTGCGCACAAGGTGCTTCGGGCCGCTGGCTGTGGCTGTGATATAGGGGAGGTTGATCTCGGTCGATGTTGTCGACGAAAGTTCGATCTTGGCTTTTTCGGCTGCCTCTTTGAGGCGCTGTTTTGCCATGGGATCCTGAAGAAGGTCGACGCCCTCTTCTTTCTTGAATTCGTCGGCGAGCCAGTCGATGATAATCTGGTCGAAGTCGTCGCCGCCGAGATGGGTGTCGCCGTTGGTCGACTTAACTTCGAAGACGCCGTCGCCGAGTTCGAGAATCGAGATATCGAATGTGCCGCCGCCGAGGTCGAACACTGCGATCTTCTGATCCTTGTTGGTCTTGTCGAGACCGTAGGCGAGGGCGGCTGCGGTAGGCTCGTTGACGATACGGCGCACTTTCAGACCGGCGATCTCGCCGGCTTCCTTGGTTGCCTGACGCTGAGAGTCGTTGAAGTAGGCAGGCACGGTGATGACAGCCTCGTCGATGGTTGTGCCGAGATAATCTTCGGCTGTCTTCTTCATCTTCTGAAGAATCATGGCCGAGATCTCCTGCGGAGTATACTCGCGACCGTCGATGTCGATGCGCGGCATTCCGTTGGCCGAGCGCACAACCTTATAAGGCACACGCTCGATCTCTTTCTTCACCTGATCGTAGGTCTCGCCCATGAAGCGTTTGATCGAATAGATTGTGCGCTTGGGATTAGTGATGGCCTGACGTTTGGCGGGATCGCCTACCTTACGTTCGCCACCGTCGACAAAAGCGACAACCGAAGGCGTAGTGTTGCGGCCTTCGCTGTTAGGGATCACAACAGGGTCGTTACCCTCAAGCACTGCGACGCAGGAATTGGTTGTTCCCAGGTCAATACCGATAATTTTTCCCATAATTCAAATGAGTTTATATGTTTATATTTCTGATTGTTTCTTTCTGTGGTGCGGTCGTGCCCGCGATGACGGGCCCGGTGGCGCACGCTATATCTTTAACAAATCTTGTGCCAAAAAAGTTGCGGCGCACATAAAATAAAGAAATGTCAGCATTTAGGCATTTCGCCGTTATGCGACAAAATGTCAGTCGGCGAAAAATCGGTAAAAAAGTCGGCGAAAATTTTGTCGGGAAAGAAAAAATGCCTACCTTTGCCGCCGAATCAGAAACTCCCGGAGAGGTGGGTGAGTGGCTGAAACCAGCAGTTTGCTAAACTGCCGTAGGAGTAATCCTACCACGAGTTCGAATCTCGTCCTCTCCGCCAAACAACCAAGTAAAATCGCTGGAAGCCAATAACTTGCGGCGATTTTTATTTTATATACATACAAAAACACATACAATAGTTTAATGTTTACTATACAAACGAGTTTGTCGGTTTGCAAATCATGGAATAACAATATTTTCTTTTGTAATTAACCATGATTCGTGTTTATTAATGGCTGTCTGATTTATTTTTGGTATTTGAATATGGCTTTAATGCGAGTCAAACCAGCAGTCCCTAAAATGAGCAGTGCTGCATATTGAAATGTTTTGGCAAGTCCGAAAAACACCGCCCATAATACACCTTTCGTTGTTGCCGATACGGGAAGCAATATCTGAGTAAATGAAACTATATAGCTGATTACACAGAGTGTTGCCACTACTATACCTGTACGAAACGACAGCCTGCCAAGCCATTGTTTGAATCGAATGAAAGTAGGTGGCATAACAATTAAAACATTTTTTTACGATTATCGTTTGTCTCCTTCTATTTGTTCCATTGCCTTCATAGGACATTTTCTCACGCATTTGCCACACTCGATGCAAAGGTTGTAATCTATCACCGGAAAACCGTCTGCATCCTGTAAAATGGCACCGACCGGACACATCTTAATCAGTGGACATACATGGTTGTGTGGGCATATATTTTTATTGACCTGTATCATGATACTGTTTTTGTTTGCAAAATTAAGCATTATTCCTTGTTCTACGAAATAGATTTTTTATATCTTAGCATCGAAATTATCGAATACAAACAAAGTTATATGACACTTCAACAAATGGAATACATAGTGGCGGTTGATAAATACCGCCATTTTGCAAAGGCGGCGGAGTCGTGCGGCGTTTCGCAGTCAACCTTGTCTTCACTTGTTCATAAACTGGAGACAGAACTTGATGTGACTATATTTGATCGCAACAGTCATCCGGTGAAGCCGACGGCTGTCGGTGAAGAAATCATCAGCCGGGTAAAGCGAGTATTGTTCAATGCCGCACAGGTCAAAGAACTGGTGGCTACAAGAAAAGGAGAGTCCGTTGGAAATATCTCGTTTGGGATTATTTCAACGGTTGCGCCATATCTCTTACCCAAGATGTTTAAATATCTGTCGGTCAACCATCCTGACATACATCTGCATGTCGAGGAAGCGAGGGTTTCTACCCTCGGCTCAAAACTGGAGCGAGGGGAGATTGATATCGCGCTTATGGCGACACCTGTCAACAACAGCGAATTGCTGGAAATCCCGATTTTTCAGGAACGGCTCATGGCTTATGTCTCCCCTGAATCGTCTATCCACAATGACACTGTTTTGCAGGCAGACCTCCTTCCTATAGATAGCGTCTGGGTGCTACGTGAAGGTTATTGTCCCAATCGCGGTGTTTTCCCTTTCTGTAACAATATCACCGGCAAGCATGCCATATATGAAGCTGGAAACGTAGAGACTCTCATCAAAATCGTGGATGAGAACGGTGGGTATGCAATCATTCCTGAACTGCATGTGCCACTTCTCAGAAAATGCCAACAAGCAAATGTCCGCATATTCGCAAACCCCGAACCGAGTCGTGAGATAGCCTTTGTGGTTCACCGCAATTTCGTGCGTGAACGATTGCTCAACATCCTTGCCGATGCAATAAAGGCCATCATCCCCGCAACCATGCTCTACCAACGGATTAAAAAGTTCCCGATAGCCCTGTAATCGAGATTATCAATATCATTATCTATTTTATCGTTTGTGTCAATAAAGTAAACTGTGTAACTTTGCAGTCGTAAAATGATGTAAACAAGCAAGAACCCCATGGCTCATAAACAATTTTTCCGTTCACTGCCCCGAAAGGGCTTCCCGTTATACTGGATTCTGTTGGTATATCTTGTCGTTGGCTATTTCTGGCCGGTTATCGGTTTCCTTGCCATAATCTGCATGATAGCACCTGTCGCATTTGCCGTGCGCAAAGGACGGTGGTGGTGCGGCAATGCCTGCCCACGTGGTAACTTCTATGACCGTGTACTGACGAAATACTCACCGCACAAACCTATTCCGGCGTTTGTACGCACAAAAGGATTCCGTATCTTCATGGTGATGTTCATCTTCACCATGTTCGGCATACAGATGTACCGAGCCTGGGGAGACTGGAACGACATGGGACGTGTATTCTGGACAATCATACTGATTACCACTATTGTAGGCGTGACTCTTTCTTTTATTTACGCTCCGCGCACATGGTGCTCGTTTTGCCCTATGGGAACGCTATCTGCATGGGTGACTCCTCGCAGCGGCAGACTTCCCAACAACTACCGTCGCATTCTGGTAGGAGAAAAATGTACTACCAGATGTAAGCTGTGCTCTGCAGTGTGCCCCATGCAACTGAAGCCTTATGAGAGCCGGAATGACGAAGAGGGTTTCCTCCATCCCGATTGTATCAAGTGCGGCAATTGCGTAAAAGGATGTCCTCTTAAAGTCCCAGAGATGAAGCCTTGACTGACATAAATCTAATGAGCGCAACGATAGATTACATTAACAAAAAAATAGATTATGATGAAAATTGCAATTCCTCTTTGGTAAGCTCGAACATGAAGTCTTCAGGGAATCTGCTTATATTGCGCCTGACCTGTTCTTTCAGTCGTTTAGTTTCCACGCCATATAATCGGGCCAAGTCACTGTCAATCATAACTTGTTGGCCACGAATTACATGAATTAGGCTTTCAATCGGCAACAACGAAGTGTTATTGCGATTGTCAAATGGTTCCAATTTATTACCTGATTCTTCCATGGGGGAATGCCTTAGTAAATGCAAAGTTACAAAAAATATAGACAGATCAGCAGTCTAATTAATATTTTCAACATTTGTTGAAAATCAGGTAGATTTTTCTGCGTAATTTTGCATATCTCATATCATATTGATTTATGAAAGCAATAACGGCCAATCATACAAAGCGGAAGCCCCGGCAGTGATGTCGGGGCTTCTATAGGATGAGCAGGAGTATGCGCGTCAATGGACGCAGCATACTTCCTGAGCCTTTATCATATATGCGATCAGAGAATCGTTGGAGCAGATTATCTCATGGAGCCTATCCTGATAGAGGGCCATGTCCTCGATTTTTTTGCGGGCAACTCCCGATTCTTCTGCGGCGCTGATCACTGCCGGCGCTACAACCGTCAGCAACCGGCGGTCGAACGGTTTCGGCAGAATATAGTCTTTGCCGAACGTCAGCCCGTCAACACCGTAAGCCTTGATGATGTCTTCGGGCACAGGCTCCTGCGCGAGTGCGGCGATGGCTCTGGCGGCGGCGACTTTCATAGGCTCGTTGATTTCCGTGGCCCGACAGTCCAGTGCGCCACGGAAAATATATGGGAAGCCGAGCACATTGTTTATCTGGTTGGGATAGTCACTGCGACCTGTGGCAAAGATAAGATCGGGACGCGCCTTGACTGCTGATTCATAGGCAATCTCGGGTTCGGGATTGGCTAGAGCGAACACAATGGGGCGGTCGGCCATCGACCTGACCATCTCAGGCGTGACAACGTCGGCCACCGACAGCCCGAGGAATACGTCGGCCCCTTTCATGGCGTCGGCCAGAGTGTGGAGGTCGCGCGTGGTGGCGAACTCGGCTTTTATCGGAGTCAGGGAGCCGCGGTCTTTTCTTATCACGCCGTGGCTGTCACACATGACGATATTCTCATGCTTCAGCCCCAATTCGCAGAACAGGCGTGTGCAGGCTATGGCTGCCGCTCC
>OGPY01001209.1_pt1 | contig 20310 bp, 12 predicted proteins | sample 1553121 | NCBI WGS metagenome assembly OGPY01 (sample SAMEA2580004, study PRJEB22360) | human gut metagenome
GAATAGCATGGGGAACCGGGGTAACGCGGGGAAAAAGCCGTATCGGATGCCACGGCCGCTATTTGCTGTACGTTGTTATTTATATGGAAATTCCCGAAGATACTAGGGAAAATCAAGAAAAAAGAAGAAAGGGCTGCCCAATAACGGACAGCCCCCTGATAAAGCCTTAAAGATTAAAATGAATCGTATTAATATCCCGGATTCTGTGTCAAGTTAGGATTCAGGCTAAGGATATCGGCATAGATGGAGAATACCGTTGTATATCCCGTCTTATCCTCTTGATAATCCAGCGAGCTGGCGGAATGTTTCACGCCTACATAGCGGTCTACCGTAGCCTCGGTAAACTTGCCGAAACGGATCAAATCCTGCCGGCGTACGCCTTCCCAAGCTAATTCAAGCATACGCTCGTCTAATAGCGTATCCAGCGTTACGTTTTGTAGCGGTTTGGCGCCTACACGGTTACGAACTTGGTTCACCTCATCGTCTCCATTCTGTCCCAGACGAATCTTGGCTTCCGCCTTCATCAGCAACGCGTCGGCGAAACGGAAGATCACGCAGTCATTTCCATGCAAGTTTCCACCATCCTGAGCATTCTGGTCGAACTCATATTTAGCCATACGAGCTCCGGCGGTCTTCACCAACAAACCATCGGAGGCATCCATATATACCTTCGGGGCGTTCGGCTCATATTTCAAAGGCACTTTCTGTCCGTCCCATTCCGTATAGATCGTCTTTCCGTCCGGGCCGGTCACCTCGCCCGTAAAATAAGTAAGCTTACAACGAGGATCCTCATCCGCCGTACCGAACTTAAACACGTTCATCGCCTTCACCGTAGCGCAAGAGCCATTCCATCCGGATTGGCCGTAAGCGGTTGCATGATCATAATGGCGGGTACGTACCAAATTGTAGTCCTTAGCGTCCGGATAAGCGACCGGGTCCATAGGAACCGTGAAAATATTCTCAACCGAGGTCTCGTTCGCTACGGCGAAATTCTCAGAGAAGTTTCCCTGCAACTTATAGCCCAAAGCCTCCAACTTATCCACATAGGCGATCGTAGCTTCCCAAGCGTTCATCTCTTTACCGTCAACGGTAAACTTGATGTTCTTTCCATCCGGACGATTACCGTCCGTCCAATTGTCGTCCGCATAAACCTCCGCGTTCAACGCCAACTTAGCCAAGATCATATAAGCCACCGGCTTGGTAATACGCCCGTAATACTCACCTTTTTGGTTACTGCGGTTATCCGAAAGATAAGGCAACGCCTCCTCCAACTCCGAACGGACAAAGTTAAATACAACGCTACGCTCAGATTGCTTTACCTCAGACATCGGTGTCGTATAGGAAGTTACCAACGGAACACGAGCGAACAAATCCAACAACTCATAATAGAAAAACGCACGGACCGCACGGACCTCTTCCAGATAAACCTTGAAATATTCCACGTCCGGTTGTTCCTCGGCAAAGGCTTGCAACTTATCAACACTCTGGTTGCATTTTCCGATCTGCTCATACAAGAAATCCCAAGAGTTCTTGGTCAAATCATTCATCGTGCCCCAACGGTGTAAGAAAATATTCTGCCATAAACCGCCATCTTCCCAGTCGCCAATACGGCAAGGAAGCATAGCCTCATCGCTGGAGAAGGTATTCAAGTCATATACATGACGGTCGTTACCCATGATCTTAAACATATTATTGTACAAACTCGCAACCGTGTTTACATAGACCAACGTAGGGCTTTGGAACGCGGTCTCCTCATCAAACGCGTCTGTAGGACGCTCTTCCAAAAAATTAGAACAGGAAGAAAATGCCGCGGCGGCAGCGGCTATCATAAAGCTATATATAAATTTCTTTTTCATGACTCTTTAAATGGATTTAGAAGTTAACACTCAAACCTAATGAATAGGTACGGGATAACGGATAGAAACGTTTGTTATCCATACCTAGATCCTTATTATCTTTATCGACCGTCGTACTGTTAATCATCGGAGACAAACCGGAGTAACCCGTGATCGTAGCTACGTTGTTCACCGAGAATGTCACACGGATATTCTTCACGTATTTCTCGATCTTCTTGCAATCGATGTTGTAACCCAACGTAATATAATCGATATTCAAATAATTACCCTTCTCCAACCAATAATCGGAGATCGACTGGTCGTAGATCTTGCTTTCCGGAGCCTTAGCCAACGCGTTGTATGTAGGGAACTGGCTCAAGTTCATATAAGCTAGCGATGTACCGTTGAAGATCTTATGACCGAAAGCGCCGTTCATCTGCGTCATCAAGTCGAAGCGTTTGTAGCGGAAGCTGAAGTTCATTCCCAGATAATATTTCGGCATGGCTTGTCCGGCGATATAACGGTCGCCACCATCATTGGTATCCAAACCCTCTTTTCCATCGATCGTCTGATCCAAGTTATAGACATAACGGCCTTCGATAGCGTTTCCATTCTCATCCAAAGCCGGAGTCAAGCCCAAGCAACGAGGAATGTAGAACACTCCGACAGGCTGGCCTACCATCTGATAAACCACACGGTTGTTTCCTACGAAACCGGCACCACTCATACTGGACAGATCCATATATTGTTTCGCCTGCAACTCTTGTCCCATATAAGAACCGCTCAAGGAGTTCAATTTATTCTTCTGGTAAGAGAAATTCACGCCCATGTTGAAATCGAAATCCTTTGTCTTCACGATACCACCGCTTACAGCCAATTCCACGCCGGAGTTGGTCATCTCTCCCAAGTTCGCCAATAATTCCGGATATACGAACGGAGGAACCGGAACCGCGTATTTATACAACAGATCCGTAGTCTTGGAAGTATACCAATCGGCAGTCAACGTAAAGCGGCCATCGAGGATACCGGCGTCCACACCCACATCGAATGTCTTTTTCACCTCCCAACGCAAGTCCGGGTTCGAGTTACGTGTAAAGCCATAGGTAGCGGTAGAATTTCCATTGACGGAAGTCACACCGTTCGGGCTCATCAAAGCCAACGAGTTATAAGCCTCGATAGCATCTTGGTTACCGGTCAGACCATAACCCGCACGTAGTTTCAACTGGCTCAGCCAATCCACGTCTTTCAAGAAAGCCTCCTCATTCAACACCCAAGCGGCGGAAGCGGAAGGGAAGAAGCCCCATTTATTATTCATACCCAATTTAGAGGAACCGTCCGCACGTAAGTTCACGGTGGCGATAAAACGGTTGTCATACATATAATTGAAACGACCCATGAATGAGGCCAGACGATTCTCGTTTTGGAAAGAAGTCACGTCTCCGTATTTCACTGTACCACCCGCTTTCAGGTTGTTATAACCGAAGTAATCCGTCTCAAAGCCACGGGCACCGGCGCTAAATCCCGTATAATGATATTTTTGTCCCCTCTCCCAGACAATAAATGGATTCAATCGTTACGCTGCTATTTCTCGGTAAATAATGTATTTACACTTACCGGATATACCGGAGGCGATCCCGCTAATATCAACGTGAATGGCGTAGAACCCGGTATCGAGACCACTTCCATCTATCCTGTAGCCCGTACCTTCACGCTGGGATTATCCGTCCAATTCTAAAGACCTCCACTGCAAGCCGGGTTGCAGTAACACAACCCGCAAGGCTCTATCCGGGAAACCTGTAGTCAATATTTATTTTGTACGAAAAGCAAGCGCAAAAGGAACAACCTAATCAGTTAATCCCTAACTTTGTGAGCCTAAACAGTAGAAAACATGGTACAAAGATTCGATTACTTAGTGATAGGCTCAGGAATCGCCGGTATGAGTTTCGCTCTGAAAGTAGCCAATGAAGGCAAGAGCGTAGCACTTATCTGTAAAGCCGGACAAGAAGAAGCCAACACATATTTCGCGCAAGGAGGTATCGCTTCCGTAACCAACTTGAAAGTAGATAATTTCGAGAAGCACATAGAAGACACGATGATCGCCGGCGACTGGATCAGTGACCGGGCGGCCGTGGAGAAAGTCGTGCGCGAGGCCCCTGCCCAGATCGAGGCGCTTATCCGATGGGGAGTTAATTTCGATAAGAAAGAAAGCGGAGAATTCGATCTGCATAAAGAAGGAGGACACTCCGAGTTTCGTATCCTGCACCATGCCGACAATACGGGAGCCGAGATACAGACGAGCTTGATAGAAACGGTAAACAACCATCCCAACATCGCCGTATTCACGAACCATTATGCGGTAGAGATTATCACCCAGCACCATATGGGCATTATCGTCACCCGCCATACCCCCGGTATCAAATGTTTCGGTGCCTATGTATTGAACGAGGATACGGGCGAGGTACATACTTTCTTGTCAAAGATAACCGTTATGGCGACAGGCGGTTGCGAGGCCGTTTACCGGAATACGACAAACCCGCTGGTAGCTACCGGAGACGGTATCGCCATGGTTTACCGTGCCAAAGGTACGGTGAAGGATATGGAGTTTGTACAATTCCACCCTACCGCCCTATATCATCCGGGAGACCGCCCTTCTTTCCTGATAACGGAAGCAATGCGTGGTTACGGAGGTGTACTGCGTACAATGGACGGCAAAGAGTTCATGCAGAAATATGATCCCCGTCTTTCACTCGCTCCCCGTGACATCGTGGCACGCGCCATCGACAACGAGATGAAGAACCGTGGAGACGACCATGTATATCTGGACGTCACCCACAAAGATCCCGAAGAAACAAAGAAACACTTCCCCAATATCTACGAGAAATGTCTTAGCCTGGGCATCGACATCACGAAAGATTATATCCCGGTAGCCCCGGCCGCCCATTATCTCTGCGGAGGTATCCTTGTCGACCTGGACGGACAATCTTCCATCGAACGTCTTTATGCCGTGGGAGAATGTTCCTGCACAGGATTGCATGGAGGCAACCGCCTGGCTTCCAACTCACTGATAGAAGCAGTCGTATATGCCGACGCTGCCGCCAAGCACAGTCTACAAGTGGTCGATCAATATTCTTATAATGAAGATATTCCCGAATGGAACGATGAAGGAACCCGTTCGCCGGAAGAAATGGTGCTCATTACGCAAAGTATGAAGGAAGTGAACCAGATTATGAGTACGTATGTAGGTATTGTCCGCAGCGACCTCCGTCTGAAACGTGCCTGGGACAGACTCGATATTATCTACGAAGAGACTGAAAGCCTGTTCAAACGTAGCGTAGCGTCCAGAGAAATCTGCGAATTGCGTAATATGGTGAATGTGGGTTATCTGATTATGCGCCAAGCAATGGAGCGTAAGGAAAGCCGCGGATTACATTATACGATAGATTATCCGCACGTGAAGAAATGATTATGAAAACATTGATTCGGACCTTTATTCTTTTCTTCTGCATAACGGGACTAGCTTCCTGCTATGCAGGTATTCCACTGAAAAGCGGAAAATCGGAAAATAACCAGACTTATGAAGTCAGTTATCTGTTCGAGCACGACGGAGTGAAAGTGTACCGTTTTCTCGATCTGGGAAACTATGTGTATTTCACGACCCGGGGAGATGTAACCAGTATCAAGAATGATTCAACAAGAAAAAGGACAATTACTATTTATAAAGACAGTATACCAAACCGATAACGAAAAGAGGCTGTCTAACAAATTTCTTTTTAACGGCTTCACCTCTATCAAACAAACTCTGACAGATTATGTACGATAGATTATCCGTACGTGAAGAAATAGGATTTACAGTATTATTTTTATTAAAAAGAAAAAACAAGAGGCTTCCTCAAATTATATTTTTGAGTTTGGCCTCTTATTTTTTTATCTTTATATGTTTCTTTTGCACTCCTCAAAGAAACTATACTATACACTTATGAGAATATAATACACTTCAACACACTGTCTATTCAACTATAAACCAATCATTTAAACTGTAACAGCATATAAATACGAATACCTCTGCCTCTTCTAAAATCATTCCCCAATATCATCCTCTTAAAAACATGTTCTTGAGCATGTGTACACCTCTTTGAGAATATAGTAAACGCTTTCCTGTCTCTCATCTCATACTTTTGTTCACAGAAATAATCACTAATCGAAATATTATGGATATAGCTAAAAGATGTGAGCAGAACCCCCTACTGGCTCCAAAAGATTTAAAAGCGGGAATCAACGGAATGGAAATTACATGTTTGTTAAATCCCGGAGTTTTCAAATATCAAGGCAAAATTTGGTTACTTTTGCGCGTCGCAGAGAGACCTATACAGAAAGAAGGAATTATCAGTTTTCCTATATATAATGAAAAAGGAAAAATAGAAGTGGTTTCGTTTTTAAAGAATGATCCCGATTTGGATGCTTCAGACCCACGCGTTATCGGTTACAAAGGAAAGAATTATCTGACTACGATGTCTTACTTACGATTGGTTTCAAGTACCGATGGCATTCACTTCAAAGATGAACCGGAATTTCCACCCATTTTCGGAAAAGGAGAGCTGGAAGCATTTGGCATTGAAGATTGCCGTGTTGCAACAACCGAAGATGGTTTTTACCTTACTTTCACAGAAGTATCGTCGGTAGCTGTAGGGGTTGGACTGATTCACACCAATGATTGGAAAAACTATACACGGCATGGGATGATATTCCCACCGCATAACAAAGATTGTGCATTGTTCGAACAGAAGATAGGTGACAAGTATTTCGCTCTTCATCGCCCGAGCAGTCCCGAACTTGGCGGCAATTATATATGGTTGGCAGAATCGCCCGACCGCTTGCATTGGGGAAACCACAAATGTGTGGCAACCACTCGTGACGGAATGTGGGATTGCGCACGTGTAGGGGCAGGGGCAGCTCCAATAAAGACAGAAGAAGGCTGGCTGGAGATTTATCATGGAGCCGATTTTAATCACCGTTATTGCTTGGGGGCTTTATTACTCGATTTAAATGACCCTTCAAAAGTGATTGCAAGAAGCGAAGAACCGATCATGGAACCTATCGCCGCTTATGAGCAAACAGGTTTCTTCGGAAATGTAGTTTTCACTAATGGGCATTTGGTGGACGGCGATACGATAACCGTGTATTATGGAGCAAGCGATGAAGTGATTTGTAAGGCAGAGCTTTCCATTTCAGAGATATTAAACGTATTAAAACAGACACAAAAGAAGTAATGAATAAACTGAAAAAAGAATATCTGTTCTTTAAGCAACAGGAACCTAACATGAGAACACTGTTGGTTACCAATATGCTTTATGCATTGGTACTACCGATAGTAGAAATCTTTGTGGGAGCCTATATCATGAGGAACACGAGCGATCCGGTGATGGTTGCTTTTTATCAGCTGGCAATGTATATAGGCATCATTACTACCTCTCTTGTTAACGGCTATCTGCTAAAGAAATACAGTGTGAAGACGCTTTATTCGGTAGGAATCCTGGTAAGTGGCATTTCCATGTTCGGTATGATGACTATCAAGTCACTTGGCTTCGTCGAACTTGGTCTGGCCGGCTTTTTAATGGGAGCAGCTTCTGGTTTCTTCTGGACCAACCGATACCTGCTGGCTCTCTATAATACCAACGACAACAGCCGTAACTATTTCTTCGGACTAGAGTCTTTCTTCTTTTCTATTACCTCCATCGGTGTTCCTTTAATTATAGGCGCATTTATCAGCCAGATAGATGGAAAAGAAGTTTTCGGATTCCTCTTCAATATCAATACCTCTTACTGTGTAGTTACGATGGCAGCAGTAGTCATTACCGTTATCGCCTGCATGACACTGTGGAAAGGTAAATTCGAGAACCCCAAAGAAACGAACTTCCTCTATTTCCGCTTCAACATACTTTGGAAAAAAATGCTGTGGCTAGCCGGATTGAAAGGAATGGTTCAAGGTTTTTTAGTAACGGCACCGGCTATATTAGTATTGAAGCTGGTAGGAGATGAAGGAGCGTTAGGATTGATTCAGGGAGTTAGCGGAGCATTGACCGCTGTCCTGGTGTATGTATTAGGACGTATGGCCCGTCCGCAAGACCGTTTGAAAATATTTGTAGGAGGACTAATCGTATTCTTTGTCGGTACACTATTCAACGGTATTCTCTTCTCTGCTACGGGAGTGATCCTTTTCGTCCTTTGCAAAGTGATATTCCAGCCTTTGTTCGACCTGGCTTACTTCCCCATTATGATGAGAACAATTGATGCAGTTGCAAAGATTGAGAATAGAAACGAATATGCATATATCCTAAGTCATGAGTTCGGCCTTTTCCTTGGAAGAGCTTTCGGTTTACTACTGTTTATCTTCCTTGCTTATTGTGTATCGCAGGATTTTGCATTGAAATATGCGCTGGTGATTGTTGCCGGATTACAATTAGCGGCATATCCTTTAGCTAAGAATATTACTAATCAAACTGATACTATTGAACATGAAAATGACAAGTAAAGGTGTTTTTGTACTTATGACCGTTTGTCTCCTGGCATCTTGCTCGGGCAACGGAAATAACTTTGGTGAAAAGGTAAAGCAGGTTTCCATCCATAGGGTAGACTCTATGCCTGATATGCCTGAAACTTATAAAATGCTGGACTGGAAGCAAAAAGCCCAAAAGTATGACCAGTTTATTTTTGACTGGAATAATAAAAGTGAAGTCGGACCATTAATCTGGTTAGATGACGCCCGCAGAAATATGGACCAGACTACATTTGGCTTATATACTGCCATTAAAGATATTCGTCAGGGAAAGAATGCCAATAACGGAGAGTTCCATGAAAGTCTGAACTCATTGGCTGCTATTCTTGGTGCCGGCCTTGTAGGGATTGACAAGACGAATCAAGACGGATATAACTATGTAAAAATGGTGCAGAATTATTTCAACTCTGATAACGGCTGGAATATAGTCATGAACAATACGACTCCGTCAGTAGCCCTTTTAGGAGGAGGCTATGGCCGCGACTGGTGGTATGATGTATTACCCAATGCCTTATATTATGCTATTTGCGATGTTTTCCCCAATGTAGACGGGGCAGAGAAGATACAAAAAAGCATTGCGGAGCAGTTTGTTAAAGCAGATTCTGTATTGAATGGAAATTACGACTATTCTTATTTTGACTATGCACAAATGAAAGGAATGGTTAATCATATTCCATTGCAACAAGACGCCGCCGGTGGCCATGCTTATGTATTGTTGTGTGCTTATCATAAGTTTGGCGATCCACGTTATCTGCAACATAGTAAGAGTGCTATCGAAGCCCTGCTTGCCCAGAAAGAAAGCCGTTTTTACGAGGCCCTTTTACCACTCGGAGTTTATACGGCAGCCTATTTGAATGCAGTAGAGGGAGCCAACTATGATGTAGCCAAACTTCTTGATTGGGTATTTGACGGATGTAAAAGCCCTGCAGGAAGAACCGGTTGGGGGATTATTGTAGGAAAATGGGGTGATTATGATGTAAGTGGTCTGCAAGGAAGTATCACAGACGGCGGAGGATATGCATTCCTTATGAACAGTATCAAACCCGCCTGGCCTTTCATTCCGATGGTGAAATATCAGCCTCAATATGCAAAAGCTATCGGCAAGTGGATGTTGAACAATGCAAGTGCATGTCGTTTGTTCTATCCGGGGGAAATAGATGAAACACATCAATGGGCTCCGGAATTGAAGGACATTACTTATGATAATGTTTCTTATGAAGGTTTACGAAAAACGGATGACTATGGAAAAGCATCATTAAAAGGGGTTAGTCCGGTTGCAATCGGCGATGGTCCCAAATGGATAAAAGGTAATCCGACGGAGAGCATGTTCAGCGTTTACAGTTCTTCTCCAGTTGGTATTTTGGGGGCCATTGTTTGTCAAACGAATGTGGAGGGTATTCTCCGGCTGGATTGTAATGTCACAGACTTCTATACAGAGAAACCTTATCCGGTCTATCTCTATTATAACCCTCATAAAGAGACCAAAGCCATTACTTATCAAGCTACTCAACCATGCGATTTGTTTGATATTGTTGCCAAAGAATATATAGCAAAAAATATAAAGACAAATGGCTCCGTCGAGATCCCGGCCAACGACGCAAGAGTAATTGTGGAACTCCCCGCCGGAACAGAATTAGAACTGAAAGATGGTAAGATTATTGCGAATAAACAAAATATCATTTCATATAATTAAATCTAAGTGTATAAACTATGAGTAAGCATTTATTATTATTCATTCTTATTCTTGCTGTTTGCACAAATGTCTTTGCACAGCAAACCAAGAGTATTTCGGGTGTGGTATACGACAGTAATACCGGAGAGGCTTTAATTGGAGTTTCTGTTCTTGAAGTAGGAACAACCAATGGTACTATCACTGATTTTGACGGTAGATATACATTAAAAGTATCGTCAAATAAAGTTTCATTCTCGTATGTAGGTTTTAAAACTGAAATTGTAAACGTAACAAATAGCGGAACGTACAATGTAAATCTAGTATCCGATAATAAATTGGATGAGGTTGTAGTTATTGGTTACGGTACTCAAAGAAAGAGTGACCTTACCGGTGCTCTGGCTTCTATAAGTAGTAAGGATATTAAGAACTATGCAGTGTCCAATGCATCCGAACTACTTACAGGTAAGGCAGCCGGCGTATTTGTTGCCGCCAGTTCCGGCCAGCCGGGATCGGATGCAGTGATCCGCGTGAGAGGTTTAGGGACCGTCAATGACAACAATCCATTGTACGTAGTTGATGGACAGTTCATGGATAACATCAGCAGCCTGAATCCATCTGATATTGAACGTATGGAAGTATTAAAAGATGCTTCAGCCTGCGCTATCTATGGTTCGAGAGGTTCTAATGGAGTAATCCTCATTACTACCAAGGGAGGAGTGAAAGATGAAACGACTGTAACATTGGATGCTTATGTAGGTGTAAAAAACAGTTATAAAGCATTGAACATGATGAACAGCGACCAATACTACAACTTCATCATGAAAGCGTATGAAAACGATGCAAGCTTTCAAAACTCAATGAAGGATAAGTTTACCAATCAGTATCAGAAAGGCTATAATACCAACTGGTGGAATGAAGTAACCCGTACAGCTTTCAACCAGAACTATAATCTAAGCATCCGTAAGGGGACAGATAATTCGAGATCTTCTTTAAGTTTAGGATATGTAGACGATCAGGGTGCAATCATCACTACTGAATTCAAGAGACTTTCACTTAAAGCGAATCTTGAATATGATATCAACAAATTTATCACTGTTGGCGCCAATGTCAATCTGGCAAAGATAAGAAAACGTGACGCAGGAGCAATTCCTTCATTCGATTTCATTCAAAAAGCTGATCCTTTTACCCCTGTTATCAGCCCGTTGGTAGATCCGTCTTCTGAAAATTACGAATATAACAAATATGCGCCTACCGAATGGTCTTACGACCCTAATCCGGTAGCCATGCTCGAACTTCCTAATAGATACAATGACATATTCAATGTATTTGGTAATGTGTTTGCCCAAATCAAATTGTATAAAGGATTGAGCTATCGGGTACAGTATAGTTTCGAAAGATACCATGATACTTTCAAAGACTTCCGTCCTGTCTATTCATCTACTTTTTCGGAAGATAACTTAGCGAATCAGGAAAGTAAATATAATAAAGAAACTCAATTGAATAATAATAGCGCTGTTACTTCTAATTATCAGGTGGAACAACGCCTTAATTACAACACGATAATAGGCAGGCATAAACTGGATGCAATGGTTGCCATGACTTATGAGAAGAACAGCAGCGAAGGCATTAATGCATTTAAGAGAAAGGCTTTAGGTAACGATGAAATCTATCAGATACTTGATGCACAAACAGCCGGAGATAACACCTCGGGAGGTAAAGAAACATCTTCTATGTTATCGTACCTGGGACGTATCAACTATGTATATGATGACAGATACCTTGCTACAGTCAATTTCCGTGCCGACGGTTCTTCAAGATTTGCCAAACGTAACCGTTGGGGCTATTTCCCATCAGTTTCATTAGGTTGGAGAGTGAGCAATGAAGAATTCTTTAAGAACCTGAACATTGAAAATACAATTTCCAATTTAAAACTGCGTGTAGGTTGGGGACAGAATGGTAACCAACGAATTGATAGAGACGCGCCTCTTACGCTGATTGGCACCAATAATGAGAATCAGTGGTACTTTGGAAACGGATACTCACAAGGTTACGTTCCGACTTATGTGGGAAATGCAGATATTAAATGGGAAACCAGCCAGCAAACCAATGTCGGTTTAGATATGTCTTTCTTTAAAAACAGCCTTGATGTTAGCATGGACTTTTATGTAAAGAAAACAAGTGACATGTTGCTCAATATGCCTATTCCTTCTTTTGGCGCCTTCCCTAACAACCCCTTCTTCAATGCAGGAGACTTGAAGAATACCGGTTTCGAAATAGTAGTCAACTACCGTAACCAGATAGGAAAAGACTTTAATTACAATGTAGGGCTGAACATGTCTACTTATAAGACAGAGGTAACCAAACTTACATCGGAATATTTGAGTGGAAATACTAGCCGTACGTATGTAGGAGGTCCTATCGGACGTTTCTGGGGGTACAAACAAATAGGAATATTCCAGAATCAGGAAGAGATAGACAATTATGTGGATAAGAATGGTACCAAGATTCAACCTAATGCACAACCGGGTGATTTCAAGTTTGCCAAATTAGGAGAATCAGGCGAATTGAACGATGATGATGACCGTACTTTTATCGGTGATCCTAATCCGGACCTCATTTATGGTTTCAACTTAGGATTTAGTTATAAGAACTTTGATGTAAGTATGGCATTCCAGGGAACTATTGGAAATGACATCTGGAACGTTGCTAAAGGAAGCCTTGCTTCAGCAGGACGCCAGAATGCATTGGCGGATGCTTACACAAAAGCATGGACAAAAGACGGGGATTTGGATGCTGTATATCCACGCATAACCAACTCTGATTCTAACAACAATATGAGAGGTTCTTCTTTCTATGTGGAGAATGGTTCTTACCTGCGTTTGCAGAATATGCAAATAGGTTATACACTGCCTAGTCACATTTGCCAAAAGAGCAAACTGTTTTCAAGTTGTAGATTCTATGTGAGCGGTCAGAATATATTTACTTTAACCGGTTATTCCGGACTTGATCCGGAACTGGGTATCAATAACCCATTGGATATGGGAGTGGATACTACACGTTATCCGTCTTCACGTACATTCACTTTTGGAGTTAATTTGCAATTTTAAATCTAGCTAAAAAGACATTACATTATGAGAAAAATATTATTTATAATATGCTGGGCTCTTGCCGGAGTGGGGTTGTATAGCTGCTCTCTCGACGAACCAAGTTATGGTAAAACCACAAGCGATAATTATTATCAGAAGGAAAGCGATATTGAACAAGCCTTGACTGGAGCTTATCTTCAATTACGTACAACTTGGAATGAATATGCATTAAATCATTATTTTGTAGGTGATTGCAGTACGGATGATGCTCTAAAAGGAGGAGGAAATGACGGTGACCGTGCCGAAGTACGCGACTTGTCCGACTTTACGATCTACACAACCAATGGTGAAATAGGACGTCGTTGGGAGATTCTGTACAGATTAATCAATCGCTGTAACGATGTGATTTATTATGCTCCTGATGCAATAGGAAACGAAGAACTATTGAAACGTTATGCAAACGAGGCAAAAGCATTGAGAGCATTCGGGTATTATTGCCTGGTCACTACATTCGGAGAAGTGCCTCTAATCACTACGCCGATGCAACCCGCTGAAATACTGCAAATACCCCGCTCCCCATTGGAGAAGGTATATGAATGTATTGTGAATGATTTAACCGATGCCTCCGCACTTCCTGCAAAAGGAGATTACTCTGAAGATGATGCTTATCGTGCAACACGTGGCTTTGCTAAAACAATGCTTGCTAAAACATACATGTTCAAAGGTGATTTTGCCTCTGCCGAAACGGTACTTCATGATATTATTGAAGTAGACAAAGACTATACATTGTTGAGTGATTACGGCATGAACTGGCGCACTGAATATGAAAACAGCTCGGAATCAGTATTTGAGATTGCCAACAAAGTATATGACAAAAACATAGCCACAGGTACCAATGTCCCTCACTTTTTCACAAGCAGACGCATCTCCGGTTATCAGGGATATGGATTTCATGTACCGACCCAAGACCTCTATGATGCCTTTGATGCAGATGACCCGCGTATTACTTATGTATTCACACAAACTGGTGATAGATATAAAGGTGATACTGAAGCGCAGGACAATGCTGAATCTCCAAGCGGTTATCATGATTACAAGATGACTGTGCCAGCAGTAGAAAAAACTGGTTTCGACGTCTGGATGATTAGTTACAACATTCGTTTGATCCGTTATTCCGATGTTCTCTTGATGTATGCCGAAGTATTAAACGAAAACGGAAAACCAGGGCTTGCACTTCCTTACCTGAATGATGTAAGAGAAAGAGCCCGCAAAACTAATCCGATAGATCCGAGAAGAGATCAACAGGCGTATATCCCTGCTACAACAACTAATACACTGCCCGACATAACAGAAACCGACCAAGAGCGTCTGAAAGAAATCATCTGGAAGGAACGTCGTTGTGAATTGGCAATGGAAGGATGGAGACGGGATGACCTGATGAGACAAAAACGTTTCGGAACCGTTATGCGTGCTTATGCAACCAAATATAATACCTCGAAAGGTGCCAATTTTAGGGACGACAGAGATTATCTGTTTCCGATACCGCAAGGTGAAAGGGATAAGAGCAACAATATTCTTTCCCAAAATCCGGGTTTTTAATATGAATAAAATGAGGGGGCGGATTTTATAATCCGCCCTTTTTTAACAACCAACTGACCATGAAAAAGACATTATTATTTCTCATGAATGAATACTGAATCTAGCAAACGCCTATTGATTATTGATTGGTTGTTGACGGTGAAATCATACACCCTTGTTACCGATGAAAATATGCGCGGAATAAAATAAATTCCTTATATTTGCTATTATCCTAACCGTATAAATAACATTCATTTACATGAGAAACATCTTATACGCACAATTATTTTTTATTCTGATTATTGCATTTGTCACTTCCACAAAGTCTTATGCTTTTAATGTGGCAAAACACATATCAAATGTTAACGGACTGACAAATAATTCAGTAAACTGTATTTTGGAAGATGCAGAACATACAATCTGGATTGGGACATGGGATGGACTGAATGCATATAATGGAAGAGAAATTACGACATTCAGATATAGCAAAAACAATCCGAATTCTATAAGTAATAACGTTATCCGCCAGATTATCGAATGTAAGGGCAGTTTATGGATAGCAACAGATAATGGAGTCAATCGGTTAGATAAACGAACCCGTCAGATAACAAGGTATTATTTAAGAACAGATAATAAAGTACCCAATCAGGAAAAGTCTTTTATTTTAGGAAAGAGTGCGGCAGGAGATATTATCTGCCTCATAAAGGGGCTGGGGTTCTTTGTCTACAATGATTCTGAAGATGAGTTTAATCCGATTAACACAGACTTTGCAAGTCATATAAAGGATTATTCTGTGAGTGATTCCGATCGTATGCTTTTCCTTTTAAATAATGGAAATACCGTGCATCTGACTTACAATCTACTCGTTAACGGAGGAAAACAGAGTGATTTACGCACAGTCGACATACAGACTCCTGTAGATAAGATATTTCTGTCGAAAGGCAGATTTATCTTAAACAAAGACAACAAACTTTTCCTTTTAAATCCCGACTTTACAGTTTCCCAATGCATTGAGCTGGATAGTAGCAAACCTGTATCGCAGGTTATTTTAGCAGAGAACAAGATGTACGTCAGCTTTATAGAAGGGGGATGTATTCATTATGATTTAAAAAAGAATACTTTTACCTACCTGAACGAACTATCCAGTCAGTTATCAGTCTTCACTCTTTATTCCGGTAGTCAGAACATATTGTGGATAGGAACGGACGGACAAGGATTAATTCAACTTTATCATTACGACTCTTTATTTGAAACCGTTCACACCAGTCATCCTGTGAGATGTTTTTGTGAAGATGAAGATGGTAATATTCTGATAGGAACAAAAGGAAGCGGAATAAAACTGTTGAATCCTGCTACGAAGGAATTGACAGATTATCTGAATGAGAGTAAAGGGTTGATTTCCAATTCTGTCTATGCCTTGAGAAGAAATAAAGCGAATGACATTTTTATCGGAACGGAAGGAACCGGAATCAATATATTGAATGCTGCTACAGGGCGACTGGAAAAGCTTGAGATACCTGATAAATATCCGCCTTTCAAGGCTGTGTATAACATTTATTTTACGAACAATGATTCTCTTTTATGGGTGGGAACATCAGGATATGGTTTAATCAAAATAAATATTTCCAGAGAGCAAGGTCGTTATCACGTTAAAGGATTCAGGCAATATAATTCGTCGGATAAGAATATCTCATTGAATAACGATGTTGTTTATGCCATTACATCCGATCCGGAAGACAATATGTTATGGTTTGGTACACGTGGCGGAGGCTTGAACTGTATCAATATAAAAGATAATAGCATAAAATCATTGGAAGATATGGACAGCCGGATTTTACTCACCAATAATGATGTATTGTGCTTACTGCGTGATGATACCGGTATATGGATAGGAACAAGTTATGGACTGAACGAATTGAAAAAGGAGGAGAATGATTTTCACCTGATACAATATGCCGACGAGAAATTGAATAATAAAACGATTCATGGAATATTAAAAGACCACGAAGGAAAGATATGGATCAGTACCAACCAGGGATTGTCTAGCCTGAATGTAAAAAACAATAAAATAGATAATTATACTTTGAATGACGGATTGCAGAATGATGAATTCTCTGATGGAGCTTTCTTCAAGGATCATCGTGATTTCTTGTACTTTGGAGGAGTAAGCGGGTTTAGTTATTTCAATCCTCGAAATATACATTTGCGCGAGTTCAATCCTCCACTTATATTAAGTAGTTTGAAGATATATAATACGGTACAGGACATTAATGAACGTATCAGAAAAGGAGTGTTGAAACTTAGCTATGAAGAAAGATTCATGACTTTCAATTTCATAGCCAAAGACTTTATTAATAATGAAAACTGTGAATATGCTTATCGCTTGAAGAACCATTCGGATGATTGGGTGGAAATGGGTAATAATCCGAATATTATCTTTACCCAACTTCCTCCGGGTGAGTACCAGCTTGAAGTGAAGAGCACGAATGGCGACAAAGTATGGGGAGATAACATTTATCGCTTAACTATAAAAGTAGGTTATCCGTGGTGGCTTAGTGTTCCTGCATTGATTATCTATGCCATATTGTGCATTATTATCTTCTACATCACAAAGTCTGTTATCAAAAATCGCATACGGTTAAGCCGCCAGGTTCTTATAGCCCAGGTAGAGAAACGGCATGAACAGAAGATTTATGAATCCCGGCTCAATTTCTTCACCAATGTGGCACATGAATTCTTTACCCCCCTAACTTTGATTTATACACCTGCACAGCACTTGTTGGAACAGGACGGGGTAGATGGTAGTACAAAGAAATATCTCCAAATAATAAAGAATAATGCCGAAAGGATGCAGAAGCTGATTAGTGAGTTGATGGAGTTTCGTAAAACCAAATCGAGCAATATGGATTTGCATCCTGAAAATGTGAACGTAAAATCATTGATGGAATATGCTTCCAACAATTATGTGGATATCCTGAAAGAGAATAAAATAGACTTCAAGGTAGAGACCCATGATACGTCAGAGATCTATTCCGACCGCAATGCTTTGGAAAAAATTATATTCAATTTACTGTCGAATGCGTTCAAATATACTCCTCGTTATGGATATATTCATGTTGAAATATCACAAAATGAACCTGATAAAACCTTATACTTGCTCGTAAGAAATTCCGGCAAGGGGTTAACCGAGCAACAGATGGCAGAGATATTTGATAAGTATAAGATATTTGATACTCCCAAATTGGGTAACTCTGTAAGCAATGGCATAGGTTTAAATCTAACAAAGAGTCTGGTTGAATTATTAGGCGGGCAGATAAGTGTAAATAGTGAACTGGGAAAAAGTGTTGAATTTTCAGTCGTGATTCCTTCTCTACCATCCGATCATTCACTTGTTGTAACGGATGAAAAAGATTCGTTGCAGAAAGAAAAGAACGGGCAGGATCACTTATCCCCTCGCAAAGATACTGTCATACTGATAGTGGAAGATGAAAAGAATATCAGAGACCTGCTGAAAGATGTCCTCTTTGATTATGTGATACACGAAGCAAAAGACGGCGTAGAGGCTTTGAAAGAGATAGAACATAATCATCCTGATATTATTATAAGTGATATTGTCATGCCCAATATGGACGGCTTGAGCTTGATTAATAAATTGAAATCCGATTTGAAAACAAGTTATATTCCGATCATAGGAATATCGGCAAAGGCTTCTGTAGAAGACCAGATTAATGCCTTTAACCATGGTGCGGATGCTTATATCGTCAAACCATTTCACCCGAGGCAGGTTATCTCCACCATAGAAAATCTGCTGTCGAGACAAATGCTTTTAAAGGACTATTTCAATTCCAGCATGTCTTCTGTGAAAGTGAAAGACGGGATTGTTCTTCATCCGGAAGACGAAGAATTAATACAGAATGTAACAGACTTCATAAAGAATAATATAGATGATGAGTTATTAAGCCCTTCTTCTATTGCTGAATTTGTAGGAGTGAGCAAAGCTACCTTGTATCGGAAGTTCAAAGAAATAATAGATAAGACTCCGAGTGAATTTGTACGAGGCATCAGACTGGAATATGCAGCCAAGTTGTTAAGGACAACCAAGTTGACCGTATCCGAGATTATGTTCAAATGTGGATTCTCTAATAAATCTTATTTCTATCGGGAGTTTTTAAAGCAATACGGTGTATCTCCCAAAGATTACCGGAATCAATAGATAAATCCTGCCAATCTGTCATTCAGATAGCAATTTGTATTTCTCGTTACCAAAAAATGCCGCTTGTAGATTACTGCAAGCGGCATTTTCTTTATCTAAATCATCCGAGATTTATCTATCCATCCGTAGATTAATAGTTTTCCTTCTTCACCTCGAAATAAGCCTGTGGATGCAGACATGCCGGGCAAACTTCAGGAGCTTCCTTACCGATTTCAATGTAACCGCAGTTACGACATTGCCATACCACTTCGCCTTCTTTAGCGAATACAGTCATATTTTCGATGTTATTCATGAAAGCCAGGTATCTTTCTTCGTGACCTTTTTCTGCGATGGAGATATTGCGGTACATAGCAGCAATCATTGGGAAACCTTCCTGTTCTGCCACGTCGGCAAAGTGAGGATAATCCAGTGACCATTCTTCATGTTCACCTGCTGCGGCAGCGCGAAGATTTTCAAGTGTATTACCAATTACACCGGCCGGATAGCTGGCAGTGATTTCTACCATACCGCCTTCGAGGAACTTAAACATACGTTTTGCATGTTCTTTTTCCTGATCGGCAGTTTCAGTGAAAATAGCTGCTATTTGTTCGTAGCCTTCTTTTTTAGCTGCACTTGCGAAATAAGTGTAACGCATTCTAGCCTGTGATTCTCCTGCGAATGAAGTCAACAGATTCTTCTCTGTTTGAGTTCCTTTAATACTCTTAGCCATAATTCTATATATATTTTAAATTGGTTGATTACCAAACGTAACTTGTCGTACTATTTATAACGCAAATATAAGCGATTTGTTCACAATAAACCACCTTTTCTTAATGAATAAAAACTATCACCTCATTGATGAAATCTATCAACAGACAAATAGTATGTTCAAAAACATACTTATTTCGATTATTTTATCTAATTTTGCAACCTCTAGTTTGCAAAAAAGTACAGAGTACACGTATAACAACATCTAAAAATGAAGCTATTTGAATTTAAACCCAAACTGGTTTCTTGTCTAAAGAATTATTCGAAAGAAACGTTTATGGCGGACCTGATGGCCGGCATCATCGTAGGTATCGTGGCGCTTCCACTGGCTATCGCTTTCGGTATCGCTTCGGGAGTTTCGCCCGAAAAAGGTATTATCACCGCTATCATTGCGGGATTCATCATTTCCCTGTTGGGAGGCAGCAAAGTCCAGATCGGCGGCCCTACGGGAGCATTTATCGTCATTATCTATGGCATCATACAACAATACGGCGAGGCCGGACTGATTGTAGCCACGCTGATGGCGGGCGTACTCCTTGTATTATTAGGAGTATTCAAGCTCGGAGCAGTTATCAAGTTCATCCCTTATCCTATCATCGTCGGATTTACCAGCGGTATCGCTGTCA